>Ga0307488_10001167_pt1 | contig 21996 bp, 16 predicted proteins | sample SB02metaG_FD_202248 | JGI IMG/M metagenome (GOLD analysis project Ga0307488, IMG submission 202248) | Sea-ice brine microbial communities from Beaufort Sea near Barrow, Alaska, United States - SB 0.2 | ecosystem: Environmental > Aquatic > Marine > Coastal | place: USA: Alaska | collected... | reverse complement strand
AATGCACGGCTCTCTGAGAAGTCCGCTCGGGGCTATGCACGAGTGCGGGGACTCAGCGGGCCTATGTTCGCCCAGTTAACCGCAGTGGCAGCCCAGCACGAAGATGACGGCGCACGCTTTGCCGCCCTCGGACTACCCGCCGACAATTTACATATCAGTGGCAATATTAAATTCGACCTGGATCTCAGTGCTGAGATTAGACAGGCTGCAGAGAGCCTAAAGCAGCAGTGGAGCGGTGAGGATCAGCGGCCTATTTTACTCGCCGCCAGCACCCACCGTGGGGAAGACGAAATTATCCTGCAGGCCTTTGGTCAGATCAAACAGCGGGTCCACAATGCGCTATTGGTCTTGGTGCCACGGCATCCGGAGCGTTTTAATCAGGTAGGAGATCTCTGTCTCGACGCGGGCTACAGTCTGGCGCGACGCAGCAGCAATGATCCTGTGGCGCAGGCCGATATACTGTTGGGCGACAGCATGGGCGAGTTGATGACATTCTTCGGCGCCTGCGATATCGCCTTTATCGGTGGCAGTCTGGTGAGTAATGGTGGCCACAATATGATTGAGCCAGCAGCCTGGGGTAAGCCGACCTTGAGTGGACTGTCAGTATTTAATTTTGCTGAGGTATCGCGGTTATTGGCTGAAGCTGGCGGTCTTGCTTTAGTTGAGGATACAGTTGCATTGGCAGAGACGGTAATAGAGTTAATCGAGAATCCAGAGCGAGCTCAGCAGATGGGCCAGCAAGCGCAGCAGGTTGCCGAGGCAAATCGCGGTGCACTAGAGCGACTACTGACTGTGATCGATAACAGCTTGAGCCAATGACAGCCTTGAGCGGATAAACAGCCTTGAGTTAATAGACAGCCTTGAGCGGATAAACAGCCTGGGCTTATAGATAGTTTAAGTTAACAAAAAAGCCTGAGGCGATTAGCGCCTCAGGCTTTTTATTGGGCCAAGCTTTTATTGGCTCAGCTACTGATTAGCAGTCTTGTTAATCACCAGCTGCGGATCAAGCCAAGCATTGAGCTCGTAGACATCATCCGGAGAGAGCTGGCCGGCGACTTCCTTCAAACCCATCATCGACAAAATATAGTCATAACGCGCATTGGCGAAGTTGCGGCGCGCCTGAAAAACAGTGCGCTGAGCCACTAACACATCAACAATATTTCTTGTGCCCACTTCATAACCGGCCTGAGTTGCTTGCAGAGCGCTGTCCGCTGAGATAATCGACTGAGCGCGAGCGTTGACTCTTGCGGTGTTGGTCAATACCAGCTGATGCAGAGAGCGAGCGGCCTGAACCGTATTGCGCTTAGTGGCAATATAACCTTCATCAGAGGCAAGAGACCGTTGCTTGGCCTGTCGACGCTGTGCGTCCAGTGAGCCGCCGAGCCAGATTGGCATAGTCACGGAGATGGCGAAAGAGCTGCCATCCTGCTGACTGTCAAAGGGGTCATTGTATCTGGTGCCGTCAGAGTTTGAATCGAAGTAACTGGCACTACCAGTCACCTTCGGCAGGCGCGCTGCAGTGGCTGCCTTAGCATTATTATAGGCAGCGTCTTTGCCCAGCTTGGCGACCTTGAGCGGATAATTATTACCAATCGCAAAATCAACCCACTCAGTGTTGCTTAGAGGCTGCGGGTTAGTGGCAACAAATTTTTCTGCCAGTCCGGCAAGCACGTTATGCTCTTCTCCGGTCAGGACTTGGAGTTGCTCAAAGGCAATATTCAATGCGCCCTGAGCTTCAAGACTGTTGACCACCGCATCATCGTAGACTGCCTGAGCTTCATGAACATCAGTAACTGGCAGCAGGCCCACTTCAAAGCGTTCGCGAGTCTGTTCCAGCTGGCGTTGAATAGCGCGCTCTTCAGCATTGCGGGTCTGCATATTGTCGTAGGCACGCAGCACATTAAAGTAGGCATCGCTGACGCGAATAATGAGGGTTTGCTGGTCGGCGGCGAATTGCGCCCTGGCGCTTTCACTCAGAGACTTACTGCCCTGAAAGCGATACCAAGAGGGCATATCAAAAATAGCCTGACTGAGAGAAGCCCTGTAAGAGGTGCCATCACTATCTATAGTGCCGCCAGAACCAAATAGTGGGGAGCTATCATTGGTTTCGGATTCTTTGTACTCACCGGATATCGCCAGTTGCGGCAGCAATGCAGCACGACTGATATTTTTGCCTTCGCGATCAGCGTTAAAAGTAGCTCGTGCGGCTCTCAATACCGGATCGTTTTTCAGCGCGCTTTCGTAGATATCGACAAGCGAGTCTGAGACAGCCAGCTGTGGAGCTAAAAAAGCGACAGCAGCAATCAAAAAATGTTTTTTAACAAAGTGCATATGACCTCCATTTGGACGGGTTTAGTTTAGCAGGTTTACTTCCAAGGCATACTCTGTCTTTGATGATCAGGCACCAATTTAGTGCGTTACGGCAAACTTATGATTAGACGTTTTAAATGATCAAATAGTTTAAGATCAAACGTAAAAGATATTCTAGATAGACAAAATTAGAGAGTGATTCCTAGACAATGGACAAAAAACATCGCTTTGGTCCCTCGGATTATCGCCTAACATCCACCGAGACAGTATTTCAGGGCTTTTTTAAAATGACCCGAATGACTGTTGAGCACCGCCTGTTTGGCGGCGGTTGGAGCAAGCCTCTACGTCGTGAGCTATTTCAGCGTGGCGATGCGGTGGGCGTATTGCTTTACGATCCTCACAATCACCGAGTTGGCCTAATCGAACAGTTTCGACCAGGTGCGCTAAATGAAGTCCTTGGGCCCTGGCAGTACGAGGTTATTGCCGGAATGATCGAGGCGGGTGAGACCCCTGAGCAAGTTGCCATTAGAGAGTTGCAGGAAGAGAGCGGTGTCGAAGTGGATAAACTGCTGCCGATCTGCGACTATTTGGTCAGCGCTGGGGGCACAGATGAGAAAATGCACCTTTTCTGTGGTCTTGCGGACCTCGGCGAGCGCGGCGGAATTTTCGGAGTAGATGGCGAGAGCGAAGATATTCTGCTCCAAATTTGGTCCTACGATGAGACCATGGAAGCGTTTTCACAGGGCCTTCTCAACAGCGCCGCCATGTCAGTTGCGTTGTTTTGGCTACAATTAAACCACCAGCGGTTGAGACTTGGGTCTTGAATATCAGACTAATAAGAACCACTAAAGTGAAAAAGCTAACTGCATCACGACTAGCGAGTAACGACTTTGTCAGTATCTGAACGCCGACGTCAACGACACAATTTGCAGCGCCTGCACGGCGAGTGTGAGCTCAACTACGTGCGCCTGCTGCGACTGATGCCGGGGCCACCTCAGCTAGGACAGAGTATGAGGGTCGATTTTACCCATGAGTCGAAGAGTGGCATGCATATTCGTACAGATGAGGTTACGCCCTATACACACCTTTTAAGTATCGCTGCCAAAAGTGCAAGACCGGAGTGGTTGCCGGAGATTGAGATTAAAGTGCGTATCTATCACGACGCGAAAATGGCTGAAGTGGTGGAATGGTGTAGCGACAGAACTATTCCCTGGGAGTTGGCAGAAAAATCGTCAATGCAGGCGCCGGACGAAAAATGGCAGTGGAACTTGTTTTTGAGTGACCTGTTAGCTCATGGTTTAAGCCATGGCATGAGTAAAGTAAAAGTGTCCCTTTAATGCGGCCCTTTAATTTCCAAAACGACAGCGAGGCAGCGCGAGAGATTCCATGAGTACAGTGCATATTACCCAAATCACTGACTTGCACCTGGGTGCAAGTGAGCAGGAAACCCTCGGCGGTGTCACCACCCTTGAGAGTTTTAAAGCTGCACTTCAAGCCTCGGAAGATCTCGGTCGCGCCGACAACCTACTACTTCTTACCGGTGACCTAGCCAGCGATTATCAGGCCGGCGCCTACCAACTGTTGAATAAGACCCTCACAGAAAAACAGCGCCAGGCACTCTGGTTGCCCGGCAATCATGACCATCTCGAGACCATGGAGGCCAATCTGACCGCCTTCCCGCGAGTGCGCATTTATGATGCTGGCGCCTGGGGAATTTTGTTATTGGATAGCTCCAAAGTCGGCCAGCCCGGCGGCCATTTCTCTGAAGCAGAGCTGCAATTCGCCGAGCAGGGTCTAAAGCAACTAGCCGGTAAGTTTGTCTTAGTGGCAGTGCACCACTCACCAGTGTTGGTTAATTCCGCGTGGCTCGACCATCAGCAGATCGATAATCATCAGCATCTCTACGACCTGCTTGTGGCTCATGGCCAGGTCAAGGCCGTGGTCACAGGTCATGTACATCAGCACCACGACAGTCTCTGGGGAGAGATCCCAGTTTACTCAACACCTTCGAGCTGCGTTCAATTCGAGCAACACAGTCATGACTTCGGTCTTGCCGACAAGCCACCGGGCTATCGCTGGTTGGATTTACATGACGACGGCAGCCTTGATACGGGCGTCGAATTCCTCAAAGATTTTGCCCAGCAGTGCGATCGCAGCTGCGCCGGCTATTAGCCACTTCTTCGAACACCAGCTATTCACTTATCGCGCAATCAATCGACCCTAAAGCCATAGCTTTGGCTATAATGTCGCCTTCCAAAAAATAGATTGCCGTCAATGCCAACGCTGCTTTATTTACATGGGTTTAACAGTTCGCCTAAGTCCGCGAAGGCGCAGCAGACCCAGCAGTGGTTTGGGCAGAATGCCCCTGGAATAGAGTTTATTTGCCCCTCGCTGCCACCCTACGCTGATCAGGCTATGGCGCTGTTATGCGAGATAGTCGAGGCGCGTCTGCCAGAGCCGGTATTTGTTATTGGCAGCTCCATGGGCGGCTTTTTCGCCAGCTGTTTGGCAGAGCGCTATGCTGAGCTTGGCGCTGTTGTTAGTGCAGTGCTGATCAATCCAGCAGTCAGCCCAGATCGCGGTCTGGACAAATGGCTCGGCGAAAACAGCAACTATCACAGTGGTGAGACCTGGCTCTTCGAAGAACATCACATAACGGAATACCAGCGCTGGGACCCAACGGCGATAAAAAATACAAATAATTACCTGCTGCTATTGCAAAGCGGTGACGAAGTGCTTGATTATCGTGATGCCGAGCAGCGCTACCAAGGCTGCCAAATAATTCTCGAATCCGGTGGTGATCACAGCTTTATTGATTATCATCGACACTTGGAAACCATCCATCAGTTCTTGCTGTCGACGGTTCCAAGCAACCCACAATTACAACCTGACCTGTAGGGCGCATGAGCACATATAACGCAGAAGATATTGAAGTCCTCACCGGACTAGACCCAGTGCGCAAGCGCCCGGGAATGTACACCGACACCAGCCGTCCCAATCACCTGGCCCAAGAGGTTGTCGACAACAGTGTCGATGAAGCCCTGGCCGGACATGCCAGTCGCATTGATGTGACCCTGCATAAAGATGGCTCCCTCTCAGTCTGTGATGATGGCCGCGGCATGCCTGTGGACATTCACCCAGAGCAGGGCATCCCCGGTGTCGAAGTGATTCTCTCGACCCTCCACTCCGGTGGCAAGTTCTCGAACAAAAACTACCAGTTCTCCGGCGGCCTTCATGGCGTTGGTGTCTCAGTGGTCAACGCCCTCTCGGACAAACTCGAACTGACTGTAAAACGCGGTGGCAGCGTCCATCAGATCACCTTTGCCAATGGCGACAAGACCACAGATCTGCAAGTGATCGACAGCTGTGGTCAGCGCAATACAGGCACCAACCTGCGCTTCTGGCCCAACCCGATCTACTTCGACTCGGTTAAGTTTTCACTCCTGCGTCTGCGCCATGTGTTGCGCGCCAAGGCGGTACTCTGCAGTGGTTTAACCGTTAGTTTTTACGACGAAAATAGCGACGAGAGCGAAGAGTGGCACTACCAGGATGGTCTTCAAGACTATCTGTCTGGATCTCTGGCCGGCTGGGATGTCTTGCCCGCCACGCCCTTTATCGGGACCTATTCTGCAGCCAATGAAGCCGCCGACTGGGCCGTGCAGTGGATGCCCGATGGCGGCGATCTGGTGCAAGAGAGTTACGTTAACCTTATCCCCACACCTCAGGGCGGCACCCACGTCAACGGTCTGCGCACCGGTCTCTTGGATGCCATGCGCGAGTTCTGTGAATTCAGAAACCTGCTGCCCCGAGGGGTTAAGCTGACCCCCGACGATATCTGGGATCGCTGTAGTTTTGTCCTCTCATCCAAACTTGAAGACCCCCAGTTCTCTGGTCAGACCAAAGATCGACTCTCATCGCGACAGGCCGCAGCCTTTGTCTCCGGTGTGGTTAAAGATTCTTTCAGCTTGTGGCTCAATCAGCACACAGAAGAGGCCGAGAAACTCGCCGAACTCTGTATCTACAGTGCCCAGAGCCGCATGCGCGCGAGTAAAAAAGTCGTCCGTAAGAAAATCACGCAGGGCCCAGCACTGCCGGGCAAACTGGCCGACTGTTCCAGCGGCGAGCCAGAGCGCTGTGAAATATTCTTTGTCGAGGGCGACTCTGCTGGCGGTTCTGCCAAGCAGGCCCGCAACCGTGAAAACCAGGCGATCATGCCTCTGCGAGGCAAGATCCTCAACACTTGGGAAGTGGACTCTCAAGAGATCCTCGGCTCTCAGGAAGTTCACGATATCTCCGTGGCGCTAGGCATAGATCCGGCCGTAGAAAATCTCGACAAACTGCGCTATCACAAGGTCTGCATCCTAGCCGATGCCGACTCCGATGGACTGCATATTGCGACCCTAATCTGCGCACTGTTTGTGCGTCACTTTCGGTCTCTAGTCAGCGCCGGACATGTCTATGTGGCTATGCCGCCACTGTTCCGTATAGACGTGGGCAAAGACGTCTATTACGCCCTAGATGAGTCAGAGAAACAGGGCATCCTCGACCGCATTGAAGCCGAGAACAAACGCGGCAAGGTTAATGTGCAGCGCTTTAAAGGACTGGGTGAAATGAACCCATTACAGTTGCGCGAAACCACCATGAACCCAGACACCCGCCGTCTGGTGCAGCTCACCGTGGATGTGGACGATAATACTGACTCGATAATGGATATGTTGCTGGCGAAAAAACGCGCCCCCGACCGTCGCACCTGGCTCGAAAGTAAAGGCAACCTGGCTGGTATATCGGATCTTTAAGAGCTTGTAGATGAAGAGCTTTGTAAATTAAGTGTTTATTTAAATAGGAAAAACGATGAACGATATCGTCAATTTTAACAGCGAAGGGTTGGAACGCCGACCCATGAGCGAATATGTTGAGCAGGCCTACCTAGACTACTCCATGTACGTCATTCTCGACCGCGCACTGCCGCATATTGGCGATGGTCTAAAGCCGGTTCAACGACGCATAGTCTACGCCATGAGCGAACTCGGCCTGAAAGCCAATGCCAAGTACAAAAAATCCGCGCGAACCGTCGGTGATGTGATCGGTAAGTATCATCCCCACGGCGACAGCGCTGTCTATGAAGCCATGGTGCTGATGGCCCAGCCATTCTCCTATCGCTATCCGCTAGTCGACGGTCAGGGCAACTGGGGTTCTGCCGATGATCCAAAGTCATTTGCCGCCATGCGATACACCGAATCCAAGCTCTCCAAATATGCCGACGCACTGCTCTCGGAATTGGGGCAGGGCACCGCCAACTGGCGACCCAACTTTGACGCCACCATGGACGAGCCGGAAATTCTCCCAGCCCGAGTGCCCAATGTGCTACTTAACGGCACGACCGGCATCGCCGTTGGCATGGCCACAGATATTCCCCCGCACAACTTAAATGAAGTGGTTAGTGCGTGCTTACATATGCTCGACAACCCCAAAGCCGACGTTGCCGAGCTGATGGAGTTTATTAAAGCACCGGACTATCCCACCGACGCTGAAATCATTACTTCACAAAAAGATATTCAAAACATCTATGAGACAGGCCGCGGCTCGATCAAAATGCGCGCTATCTGGAATCGCGAAGACGGCGACATTATCGTCACCGCACTGCCGTTCCAGGCCTCAGGTTCAAAGATTCTCGAACAGATCGCCGCCCAGATGCGCAACAAAAAATTGCCCATGGTAGAAGATCTGCGAGATGAGTCAGACCATGAAAACCCAACTCGCCTAGTGATCACCCCGCGCTCCAATCGCGTCGATCTCGAAGCCTTGATGGACCACCTGTTTGCCACCTGTGACCTCGAGAGAAGCTACAGAGTTAACCTCAATATTATTGGTATCAATGGCAAGCCCGGCGTCATGAACCTGCGTCAGATCATCAAAGACTGGTTGCTGTTCCGCACCGACGTCACCCGTCGCCGTCTTAACTACCGTCTGGAAAAAGTCGACAAGCGCCTGCACCTCTTAGACGGTTTGTTGATCGCCTTTTTGAATATCGATGAAGTGATTAATCTGATTCGCACCGAAGACGAACCCAAGCCCGCTTTAATGGCACGCTTTGATCTCTCGGACATTCAAGCGGAATATATTCTCGACACCAAGTTGCGTCAGTTAGCCCGCCTTGAAGAGTTTCGAATCCGTGCCGAGCAGGACGAGTTAGCCAAAGAAAAAGCCGAGCTGGAATTGATTCTCGGCTCAGAGACACGCTTAAAGACTCTGGTCAAAAAAGAACTCAAAGCCGCCGCCGAAGAATTTGGCGACGAGCGCCGTTCACCCCTAGTGTCACGTGGCGAGTCTCAAGCCTTTAATGAAAAAGACCTGCTCACCGCCGAACCGATCACCGCAGTACTCTCGGATAAAGGCTGGATACGCGGCGCCAAAGGCCACGATATAGACCCCACCACCCTGAGCTACAAATCCGGCGACAAGTTCCTCTCCGCCGCCTGTGGGCGCAGCAATCAAAATGTCTTCCTGCAAGACTCCGTCGGCCGTTTCTATGCTCTCGCCGGGCACACATTGCCCTCAGCGCGAGGTCAGGGAGAACCCGCCACCGGACGACTCAACGTTTCATCTGGCGCACTGTTCACCGATGTAATCATGGGCGCAGACGACCAGAAAGTCCTTCTGGGCACAGATGCCGGTTATGGCTTCATCGGAAAAATTGGCGACCTCTACACCAAGAACCGTGCTGGCAAGGCCGTGGTCTCACTGCCCAAGGGCGCGAAAATTCTCTCGCCGAAAATGGTCAATGACGCCAATGCACAGATCGCCGCCGTCACCAATGAAGGGCGCTTATTAGTCTTCCCCATCGCCGAACTGCCTGAGCTAGCCAAAGGTAAAGGCAACAAAATCATCAACATTCCAGGCTCACGATTACAGGCCAGAGAAGAGTTTGTTATCGACTACGGCGTAGTTTCTGCAGGCGATTCACTTGTGGTTCACTCAGGTAAGCGCTACCTTGTAATGAAGGCTAAAGATCTTGAGCACTACAGCGGCGAACGCGGACGACGCGGACACAAGCTGCCACGGGGTTTCCAGAAGGTCGACAAGCTGGACATAGAAAGCAAATAATAGTACGCAAACACCGGTGCATTTAGGGCACCTTATTAGATCGGGAGAATAAGATTATGGAAGACAACGTTGAGTTTATGCAGGGTTTAGCAGTTCAATATGGCGTCAAAGTGCTAATGGCGCTGGCGATCTTTGTTATAGGTAAATGGGTCGTCAAACGACTCTCGGTAGTACTGGAAAAACTGATGGAGAAAAACGCCGTAGATCCGGCGATAAGGCACTTCACCGGCAGCTTGGTGTATTACGCCTTGCTGATCTTTGTGTGTATTGCCGCCCTCGGTCAACTGGGCATCCAAACCGCCTCCTTTGTCGCCATAGTCGGTGCCGCTGGTCTTGCCGTCGGTTTAGCATTGCAGGGATCGCTGTCGAATTTTGCAGCCGGTGTCCTGCTGTTGATATTCCGTCCCTTTAAGGTTGGCGACTTTGTAGAAACCGCCGGCACCTCAGGTGTGATTCAAAGCATTCAAATCTTCACCACAGTCCTGTTTAGTCCCGACAACAAAAAAGTCATAGTTCCCAACGGCCGAATTATTGGTGACAACATAGTCAACTACTCCGCCAACGACACTCGTCGTGTTGATATGGTATTTGGCATTGGCTATCAAGATGATATTGACGCAGCACGTAAAGTTCTCGAAGGCATTCTTGCTGCCGATGACCGTGTACTCGCCGAACCTAAATCCGTTATTGCAGTGGTTGAATTGGCTGATAGCAGTGTCAACTTTGTCTGCCGTCCCTGGGTTAAGAGTGGTGACTACTGGCCGGTGTATTTCGATCTTACCGAAGCCGCCAAGAAAGCTCTGGATGCCAATGGTATTTCGATTCCCTTTCCTCAGCGAGATGTGCATTTGCATCAGCAGACGTAGGGTGGGATTTGTTAAGCCATAGATTTTTGTCTATGGTTTTATCAGAGTAAGGGGGTGCGTTCGCGCCCCTTTCAAAAAAAATATTAGCCACGGAATGGTGATCAAAATGCATAGAAGCAAACCGTCTAAATTCTTGTTAGAAGTTCGAGTTACCCGTTAATTTCTTGTTCAGAGTGGGCAGGTGTGAACGTCGACCATGTTGAGTCCAATTAATAACTCTCATAGTTTCGAATACAAGGAAGAGTAATGGGGAAAGCAGCAATAATTGCAGGGGCTGGGTTCCGGAATCGAGATGGCTCCATGCGATCAAAGCTAATACAGCAATACGTCAGAGTTAATACGCTAGTTTATCTTCACCGGGAGCCCTCGAATAAACATGATGGGTGCGCTATAGCAGTTCTGATTAAAGTGCCGATATTATTTGGCTTGTTGGGTTCTATTAAAAGGAAAATCGGCTATATCAAAGCTGGTACTGCAAAGTCTCTCTCCAAAAAATTAGACGCTAATGAGGAGGTAAAAGCTCATGTCGATACTTTGTATGCTCCTCCCGATCGTGAGCATCCTCGCGTTACCTTATGGTTGGACTTCTAATAAAGTTGAAAACGCACTTTGAATTAGCACTAGCCTTACGCGTAATCCTGATTGTTCGATCAAAATTGTAGGATCTACCCATGCCAATAAATATTGATGATAACTCAACCGCCCTCGGGATTCCGCCACTGTTACGATTAGCATTTCGCCCGCTATTCCTCGGCGGGACGATTTTTTCTATTATCACCATCGCTTGGTGGTCCTACTTCTGGTTAAACCCATTTAGCTGGCTGCCCTATGGCGGCCCAATTTGGTGGCACGGCCACGAAATGTTATTCGGGTTCGGTGCATCGATTGTGGTTGGATTTCTACTCACCGCGGTACAAACCTGGACCGGTGTTATTGGGCTAAGAGGTAGGCCTTTAATGGTTCTGGCTCTTGCTTGGCTATTGGGCCGCCTGTTGTTAGCGTTAGGAGCAGGTTTACCCCTTTGGGTAGTCATGGCTGGTGACCTACTATTTTTGATCTTGGCGACTATTGCCATGGCTTACCCAGTATTCAAGGCGAAGCAGAGAAAAAATATGATCTTTGTGCCGATACTCGCGGTATTGGCCCTGCTTAATGGCGTTAGTCACTGGGGCGTTGTGACTAATCAGCCAGAGCTAGCGCAGCTCTCCCTGCATGGGGCCATCATGATGTTCGTATTGATCATTGCTATTCTGGGTGGCCGGGTAATTCCCTTCTTTACCGCCAATGGTGCAGGCGTCGACAAGAAACCACCGATCAAATGGCTTGAGATTGTAAGTATCGCCAGCATTGTTGTTCTAGTAGCCATCGCGTTTGTGGGTTTTAACAAAGTCCCCAACAACCTACTACTAACAGTCAGTAGCATTGCCGCAATCGCTAACGGTTGGCGCTTCCTACGCTGGAACGGTCAGCATTGCGCAAGAATTCCACTGCTCTGGTCTCTGCATCTCTCTTATGCCTTTATTCCACTTGGCTTTGTTGTGCTGGCACTTTATACCGCCGGTTATACCGCCAGCCTGAGCGCCGCTCTGCATTGTTTTACAGCTGGGGCCATGGGCGGCATGATTCTAGCGATGATCTCCCGAGTGACGCTTGGGCATACTGGAAGGCCCCTACAACCTCCAAAGCTGATGTCTATCGGCTATATTGCGATTATTATTGGGGCCATATTAAGAGTGGTTTTCCCTGGGTGGTTCCCTGAGGGATCAAGCTGGGCCATTGGTCTTGCGGGTGGGTGTTGGGCTACGGCATATATGTTTTTTATTATGGACAAATGCTAGTGAGCACTAGAGCTGACGGAAGAGCGGGTTAGTACGGGAATTACCGATATGTTACTAGATGTTGGCCAGATCTAGCCGCCAGCAAATTAGGCCGTATGTTTGGCTTTGCTGGTGCTACTACAGGGCTTGTCTGCGCCTATATCGGAATAACCCAGTCTCTTATGTCGGGACAAATTACGTCCGCTGAGGCAGGGCTTTATTACGCGGCAGTGGGTGCTTTTTGTGGGACCTGCTATGCTTTTATTGGCGCGGTTTCAAATAAGCGCAACGCCAATATCGCCTGACTCTAAGCCTAAACTTAAACGTGAGTCTAATCTTGCGTTTCAGGTTCGCTTGGAGCCTTCTTTCCCAACAGCTGAAATCCCTTCAAAACATTTAACGCTTCATAAAGCTGATTATCGCTGGTGATGTCTTCATCGCTATCGTTGGCTTTCTTCTTGGCACCATCAGCCTGTTCCAAATGCCCTTCAAGATCCGCTTCCCGTACTTGCTTACGCTTTTTGTAGAGGCGTATCTCCGCTGGCTCGACAATAATGTCCGGCACAATCCCCTCGGCCTGAATGGATCGACCATTGGGCGTGAAGTAGCGCGCTGTGGTCAGTTTCACGGCGCGGCCATCGCCCAGCGGGATAACCGTCTGTACTGAGCCTTTACCGAAACTCTGGGTGCCAATAATCGCTGCGCGCTGATGGTCTTGCAGTGCACCGGCGACGATCTCTGAGGCGGAGGCGCTGCCGCCATTAATTAGTACGACTATGGGTGTACCTTCCAAGAGGTCGCCGCTTTCGGCGTCGAAGCTGATGTTGGCGCTTGGCAGGCGGCCTTCGGTGTAAACCACTGTGCCGCCGTCGAGGACGGCGTCGGCGATTTCAACTGAGGCTGGGACTAGTCCGCCGGGGTTGTTGCGCAGGTCGATGATGAGGCCTTTTAGGGCGGGTTCTTTTTCCTTGAGTGAGAGCAGTTCCTTTTTGAAGTCTTTGCCGGAGCTGACTTGGAATTGTGAAACGCGGACGTAGCCGTAGCCGGGTTCAATTATGCGGCTGCGTACTGAGCTGACTTGGATGGTGCCGCGGACTACTGTGATATCCAGAGGACCGTCTTCGCCTTCACGGAATAGGGTTAGCTTGATGCTGGTGCCTTTCTCGCCACGCAGTTTGTCGATGGCTTTTTGCACTGCCATGCCGCGTACTGGGGTGCCGTCTACTTCGACGATAAAGTCTCCGGCTTCGATGCCAGCTTTGGCGGCTGGGCTGTCGTCGATTGGGGCTATGACTTTGATCATGCCGCGCTCGGAGCCTACTTGCAGGCCTAGGCCTCCGTATTCGCCGGTGGCGTTTTCCTGGAGTTCTTCATAGTCGGTTTGATTGAGATAGACGGAGTGGGGGTCTAGTTCCAAGAGTAGGCCAGCGATGGCGTTTTCGAGGAGTTCGGTGTCGGCGACTTCTTCTACATAACCGCGACGGATCTGTTCGAACACTTGGGTAAACAGGCGCAGTTCGCGAAGTGGCAGACGCTCTTCTTGGGTGGCTTGTTGGTCGGTTGTTTCGACTTCGGTTTGCGCATTGGCCGCTGCTAGTGGCAGTGCGCTAATCAGTGCTGCTGCAAGGCTGGTGATGAAATACTTTGTATACATAGATTATCTGTCCTAATGGCGGCTTGGGCTGCTGCTTTGTCGCAGATATTTAATCTGATCTAGCAGTTGGAACCCTTTGGCGCGACTTAGTTACGGCTTATTTGCGACTTAATTAAGAGTTGGCGGTATTTAGCGTTTGCCGAGCCATTGTTTTGGGTCGGCGGGCTGGCCTTTTTTGCGTATTTCAAAATAGAGAGCGGGCTTATTTAGGCCTCCGGTGTCGCCGGCGCGGGAGATGGTTTCGTTGCTTAATACCCAGTCGCCGGTGTCTTTTAGTAGTTCTTCATTGTGGGCGTAGAGGCTCATGTAGCCATCGCCGTGATTAAGAATAATTAATAGCCCAAATCCACGCATGTAGTTGGAAAAGATCACTTGGCCGTCGTGCACTGCGGCCACTGGCTCACCGATCTTGGCGCTGATCAACCAGCCATCCCAGTTTAAGGATCCGCTGCGGTTACTGCCGAAACTGTGGGCGACTTTACCTTTGAGCGGCCAGCTCAGTTGCCCTTTTTGCGAGGCGAAGCTCTGGCCACCTGGAGGGGTCTTTAGGGCCATTTTTTTCACTACACTACGAACATTTTTTAACAGTTCTTCGAGGGCGGTGCGCTGCTTGAGCAGTTTATCCAGTTTGGATTTGTCGCTCTGGAGCGAGGCATCTAGCTGTTTCAATGTGGCTTGGCGACGTTCGTTATTGGCCAGCAGTTGCTGCTGATCTTTCTCTAGCTCTGCTTTGGCGCTGTCCAGGGAGCGTTTTTCTTCGCTGACCTGATTTCGCACTGTGGATAGTTGTTCTACGTCGCCCATATATTGGGCAATTTTCTCGTTGCGCGCATCGACCACGTAGTTGTAGTACTTGAAGAGGCGGGCTAGCTGCTGGGGGTCTTCTTGATTGAGTAGAAGCTTGATTGGTTCTTGGGCGCCCATTTTATAGGCGGTGGCGAGCTGTTCGCTGACGGCGACATTTTGTTTTTGGATACCCAGTTTTAATTCAGTTTGCTGCTTGCCGAGATCGGTGAGCTTGGCGTTGCGGGTATTTATTTGGCTGTTCAGTAGGCGGATTTTCTTGCTGCTAGCAGAGGCGGCGATCTCGTTCTTTTTAAGCTCGGCGGCTAATTTGTTCTTATCTTTGTCGCGCTTGTTGAGCTGTTTTTCCAATGTGCTGATGGCATTCTTTAGATCGGCCAGTTTGGCTTTCTCGTCCTCGGCGGCGGTTGCCTGAAGGGGCAATAGCAACAGAGCACAGCTGAGGGCTGTGCTGATGATTGCCAAGGCGAGTTTCATAGAGTGCTCTTCATTACGTACTTTTCATTTATGGCTTACTGATTAACGAACGGCCAGTCATCTCAGCTGGCTGTGGCAAATCCATCAGTGCCAGCATGGTCGGTGCTATATCAGCCAATGATCCACCAGGTTCAAGGCTAAGTGTGCGTTCACCAACATAGACCAGCGGCACTGGTAATGTAGTGTGCTGAGTGTGTGGCTGCTGGTTGGCGTCGTCGTACATTTCTTCCACATTGCCGTGGTCTGCGGTAATCAAGATTTCTCCGCCGACCTTCTCAGCTGCGGCTATAACCTGAGCCAGACTGAGGTCGATGGCTTCTACGGCTTTGATTGAGGCTTCGAAGTTGCCGGTGTGGCCTACCTGATCGCAGTTGGCATAGTTACAGATAATGGTATCGAACTTACCTGAGCCGATGGCTTCCACCAGTTTGGCGGTAACTTCTGGCGCGCTCATTTCTGGCTGGTCGTCGTAGGTGGCGATATTGGGTGAAGGCACCAGTATGCGTTCTTCGAGATCATAGAGTGATTCGCGGCCACCGCTGAAAAAGAAGGTCACGTGGGCATATTTTTCAGTCTCGGCGATTCTTAGCTGGCGCTTGCCCTGCTGCGCCAGATAGTCGCCCATGGAATTAACCAGTGGGATCGGCGGGTAGGCACAGGGTGCATCTATATTGTCTTGGTACTCGGTGGTCTGAACGAAGGTCGAGAGCTGGGGTGTGGCCGCACGTTCGAAGCCATCGAAGTCTTTATTGGTCAGGGCGTGGGCGATCTCACGGGCGCGATCGGGACGGAAGTTCATAAAGATCACCGCGTCGCCATCGTCTATGGTGACTGGCGCTTGGCCTTCTGCACAAATAGTGGTGGCATGAACAAATTCGTCGTTTTCATTGCGGGCATAGGCGTCGCTGAGGGCGGTGACTGCATCAGTGGCGCTGTAGTCTGCATGACCTGCGGTGACTAGATTGTAAGCTTCGGCGACTCGGTCCCAGCGGTTGTCTCGGTCGAGGGCAAAGAAACGGCCACAGACTGAGGCGATTCGGCCAACACCGAGTTTTTCGATCAGTGCTTGGGTTTTCTCAAGTGAAGGTTTGGCGCTGCGCGGTGGGCAGTCGCGGCCATCGAGAAAGGCGTGGAGATAGATTTTTTCTGCTCCGCGCTGGGCGGCCATTTCTATCATGGCGTTGATATGGTCTTCATGGCTGTGAACGCCGCCGGGAGAGAGCAGGCCCATGATGTGCACGGCGTTGCCGGTGCTCTGAGCTTTGTCGATGGCGTCGCAGTAAACTGGGTTGGTGAAAAAGTCACCGTCGCTAATGGCTTTGTTGATGCGGGTGAAGTTTTGGTAGACCACTCGTCCAGCACCCAATGTCATATGCCCTACTTCTGAATTGCCCATCTGGCCCTCTGGCAGACCCACTTCCATACCGGAAGTATGGATCAATGTCTTGGGGCGCTCCTGCCACAGTGCCTGCCAGACCGGCGCGTCGGCGTTGCTGATGGCGTTGTGGGTAGTGATATCGCTGTAGCCGAAGCCGTCGAGAATCAGGAGTATTAGGGGTTTGTGCTGTTCAGTCATGGGCATTGTCTTCTAAGTGTGTTGCTAAGTGTGTCTTTTAGGTTTTATGTAGGCTGTCATGCAAAGTTCACATGATTTTAAAGCCCCGCGCGGCTTTTGACTATGCTCGCGCGGGAATATCCGCAGGTTATTCTGCCTGCTACTCGGTTTCTAGCTCTTCCCAACGCTGGTAGCACTGATTGAGCTGTTCCTGCGCTGTGGCTAGGTTCTTTTCAACCGCTGCAGTGACCGAGCGCTCGGCTTGGTAGAAGTCGGGCTGATTCATTTGCTCGGAGATGGCGCCAATTTCAGTTTCCAGGCGCTCTATTTCCGCTGGCAGCTTGTCCAGCTCTCGCTGTACTTTATAGGAGCGTTTTTTTACCGGGGCATCGGTTTTACTCGAGGCCTTGCTTGCCGTTGCGGAGGTTTTTCCCGTGGTGGGCGTCTGCTCGGCTTTGCGCTGGCGCAGCCAATCATCGTAGCCGCCGATATATTGGTTGATCACTGCATTGCCTTCAAAGACCAATGTGCTGGTGACTACATTGTTCAAGAAAGAACGGTCGTGACTGACTAGCAATACTGTGCCCTTGTAGTCGATGAGCAGTTCTTCCAGTAAATCTAGCGTGTCTATATCCAGATCGTTGGTGGGCTCATCGAGTACCAGAATATTGGAGGGTCGGGTGAACAGTTTGGCCAGTAACAGTCGGTTGCGCTCTCCACCGGAAAGGGCGCTTACCGGCTGACGACAGCGGTCGGGGCTGAAGAGAAAATCCTGCAAATAGCTGATAACGTGTCGCGATTTGCCGCCAACTTCGAGCATGTCCCGTCCACCGGATACGTTGTCTTGAACCGTTTTGGACTCGTCTAGGGCTGCACGATACTGATCAAAGTAGGCGATATTGAGATTGGTGCCGGTTTTGATATTGCCCTGTTGGGGTTCTAATTGACCCAGTAACAGCTTCAATAAGGTAGTTTTGCCGACGCCATTGCGACCGATCAGGCCGACTTTGTCGCCGCGCTGAATCAGTGTGGAGAAGGATTTAACCACGGCATTGCCGTCATCAAAGGCGAAGCTGATATCGTTGGCTTCGGCAACAATCTTTCCGGATTTGTCCGCCTGCTGAATGTCCATCTTGGCGGTGCCCACCTGCTTGCGACGGGCGGCGTGCTCGACGCGCAAGGCTTCCAGTGCGCGAACTCGGCCTTCGTTACGGGTGCGACGTGCTTTAATACCCTGACGAATCCACACTTCTTCTTGAGAGAGGCGTTTGTCGAAGAGCGCATTGTGGCGATCTTCAGTTTCCAGCATGTCTTTCTTACGCTGAATATAGGTGGCGTAGTTACAGTTGAATTCTGCCAGCTGTCCGCGGTCGATTTCTACAAAGCGGGTGGCCAGGTTGTTCATAAAGCGACGGTCGTGACTGATAAATAACAGTGCGCCCTCCCACTTCAGCAAGAATGCCTCGACCCATTGGATGGCGTCTATATCCAGGTGGTTGGTTGGCTCGTCGAGCAGCAGCAGGTCGGGCTTGCACACCAGTGCTCGGGCCAAAAGTACGCGGCGCTTATAACCACCGGAGAGGCTGGAGATATCCACATCGGGATTGAGCTCCATGGTGGTGACTATGGCTTCGACCCGCTGATTGATATCCCAGCCGTCGACGCGCTCTAGTTCACCCTGAACTTCTTCCAGTTCGTTCATCACCTTGTCGCTGGGATCTGAACCTAGCTGCAGGATCAGGTGGTGGTAGCGTGCGGCCAGCTTGCCCTCTTCTCCCAGACCTTCGGCGATCACGTCAAATACGGAGCCAGTGGCGTCGTGGGGCACCGACTGTTCCAGCTGGGCAATTTTGACCCCGGCGGCGCGTTTCAGCACACCTTCGTCGGCAGTTACCTGGCCGGTAAGAATTTTTAGCAGGGTCGATTTACCGGCACCGTTTCGGCCGATCAGGCAGATGCGTTCGCCGGGTTCGATAACCAGATTGATACGGTCAATCAGTGGCGGCTGACCATAGCTGAGATAGATGTCTTGCAGTGTGACAAGTGGCATAGGGTTTTCAGTAATCCATTTTTAAGAAGTGCGTCCGGCACCCAGCGGTTTGGCAATCAGTATCAGTTTCGGCAGCAGGGTCATAGAACCCAGCAACGCCGCGGTCATTGCCAGACCGGTTAACAGACCAAAGTAGATTGAGGGAATAAAGTTCGACAGGGCAAGAATCGAAAATCCAACGATAATGGTAATCGCGGTGTAAAACAGCGCCAGACCAATGCTCGCATGCGCCCTGTGCATGGAGGCAACATAGTCGCCATCGACAGCGAATTCACGCTGGAATCTGGTGATGTAGTGAATCGCATGGTCGACGCCAATGCCCACGGTAATGGCGGCAATGGTAATGGTCATCATATCCAGTGGAATACCGGTCCAACCCATACCGCCGAGCACAATGCCCGCGGCCAGGAAGTTCGGCACTATGGCGATCACAGAGATTTTTGCCGAGCGGAACAGCACTAAAAACATCAGCATAATACCGACGAAGACTGCGCCCAATGTGAGGATCTGGGATTTGTAGAGACTTTGGAGCATATTGTTGTAGAGCACCAGCAGACCGGTAAAGCGGATATCTTCAGGGGCTATGCCCACTTCATTTACCGCGTAGTCGCGAATCTTTTCCAACAGGTCGGCACGGCGCAGCAGGCCTTCGGTTTCCATGGCGCGTAATTGAATGCGTGTCTCGTCTATCTCTTCGATAAGATAGGGCGCGACCATCTGGTTATAGATTTCAGGGCCGAAGCTTTTGCGCATAAAGGCGATTTCAAAATCATTCAGCTTGTGGCCGCTAAGATCACTGGCGACATCATAGATCTGCACCAGTGAGCTGACTTTGCCGACTTCCGGGAGGGATTCAATATAGGCCTGCAACTTGGCCAGATCCGCGAGACCGGTCGAGGTAAACCAGTAGGTGTCTGTGAGCTGGTTGCTATCGCTGCTGTTAGCGTCTGCACCGAATGCATCGTCACCAAATGCATCGTCGCCGTAATCGTCAGTTTTTGCTTCTACGCTGGCGAATGCATCTTCGCCAAAGGCGTCGTCGCTATATTCGTCATCGCCATATTCATTGTCACTGTATTCGCTGTCAAAGGCATTGTTCTGCTCAGGCTCGGCAAAGGTCGGCGCCTGCAAAATAATATCCATGGGCGTGGTGCCACCCAGAGAGGCGTCGATAATTTCCATGCCCTGATAGATTTCAGTGTTGCTACGGAAATAATCGATAAAGCGATTTTCTACTTCCAGGCGGGTAATCCCGACCACAGAGAGCACGCCGAGGCCCAGGGCGATCAGTAAAACTGCGCCGCCGTGACGTTCGGTAAAGTTGGAAAATACCGCAGTGACCGCGGCGGAGTTATCGTTGCCTCCGCTATTTTTACCCTTGCCCAGCAACATCATGCCAGCGGGGATAATAATAAAGGCGATTACCAGGGCCAGTGAAATGCCCATGGTCATCATCCAGCCAAAGTCGATTACCGGCCGAATATTACTGACCACCAAAGACAGGAAAGCCACCATAGTGGTGAGCACAGTGTAGAGGCAGGGCTTGGCCATGGAGGTGACCGTGGCAGTGACTAGTTGTTCTTGGCTGGCGTCCGGTTGATCTCGATGCAGCTCCCGATAGCGCACGATCAGGTGCATGGTCAGGGCCAGGGTAATAATCAATAACAGCGCAACAAAGTTGGATGAGATAACGGTCAGACGCCAGTCGATCCAGCTCAAAAATCCGAGAATAATAATTAGGCAAATGGCGCAGGTGCTGAGGGGCAGAACCACCCAGCGCAGCTGACGGAAAATCACCGCCAAGGTGACAATCACAAAGATCAAAATGCCGATGCCAAAGGTGGCCAAATCACTTTTGATAAAGTCGACCATATCCGCGGTAATCATATCGGGGCCGCCGAGGAAGATAGTGGCGCGGTCACGGTAGCCGTCCATCAGATTACGCACGTCGGCGACCAGCTGATGAGACTGGGTGGCTTTGGCGGTGCGGTAGTCGAGGAATTCCAGGCTGACACGATCTAGTTCGAGCTGCTGCTCTGGCGTTAGGTCTTGGTTGGACTTGATTAAACGCAGGGCATCGCGGGCGCTGACCAGATCGAGATATTTCTGGTCCAGGGCCAGGGTTGCGAGCATGCCTGTGGTCTGGCCATCGGCACTTAAAATCAGGTTTTTGTAGATCGGGCTATTGAGAAATTCCTCTCGTGCGAGCTGGCGATCAACCCCGGGGGAGAGCAAAGTGTTGAGTTCGTTTTTCAAGTCGGCAACGCCGATCTTGGGGCTGTAGAGCAGGGGCACATCGAGCAGTGACAACATACTCTCGACGCCTTCAATGGCTGCCAGTTCGGTCCGCAGAGAAGACAGTAATTGCAGATTCTCGTCGTCAAACAGGTCGCCCTCTTTGGGCGAAAAAGTCACGATCAGGAAGTTGTCACTGCCGTAGCGCTGCACCACTTCGCGGAAATAATTCAGGTCGTCGTCATGTTCCAGAGTCAGAGAATCTGCCGAGGCATCGAGCTTAAAGTTGGGCAAGCCAAAAGCCATAGCCACAGTCAGCATCAGCACGGCGAAAATAGCGCCCAGTGGATGGCGCAGAACGGTCTTTTGATAGAGATTAAGCAGTGTTGCAGACATGATTGTTATCGTCCCAGAGCAGTGGTCTTCAGATGCCGCGTATTATGCGATGTTGGCGACTAATATCATAGCGTAGCGGGGGATTAACTCGCTGGAGTTGAAGGCTCGATACCGTTAATACTCAATGATGGGACTCGCTGCTCTGGTCTAAAGTTAAGCTAGGCCAAAACAGTTACCGCAGTGAATTCAAGGACGGAGATAAAACTAGATGATCACAATTGTATTAGTTGTCAGCACTGTCGTCGCCATTGCCGTAGTGATTCACTATGAAATTCTGTTTCAGCTGACTAATCTGATGCCCAAGTTAACCATACGCCATCGCTTTCGCATTGTGCTCGGTGTGCTGGGCGCTCTGATTGCCCATGTTATTGAGATCTGGCTGTTTGCGGCGGTCTATTATCTGATGCACCACGCTGAGGGTTGGGGCGAACTAAACGGTGCTTTTTCGGGCAGCTTTATGGACTGTGTGTATTTTTCTTTCACCACCTTTACCACTCTTGGCTTTGGCGATATTGCCCCGATGGGCGATATTCGTTATCTCACGGGCACGGAATCCCTGACTGGATTGGTGTTGATTACCTGGACTGCCTCGTTTCTCTATGTGGAAATGCGCAAGTTTTGGGGGGCTTAACGTCGAAGGCTTGCTGATGATCTTCGCCGATAGCCGCGCTAGAATGGACTCTTTATCAACACTCTTTGTAGCAACACTCTTTGTAGCAACACTTTTT
>Ga0307488_10001166_pt1 | contig 22004 bp, 22 predicted proteins | sample SB02metaG_FD_202248 | JGI IMG/M metagenome (GOLD analysis project Ga0307488, IMG submission 202248) | Sea-ice brine microbial communities from Beaufort Sea near Barrow, Alaska, United States - SB 0.2 | ecosystem: Environmental > Aquatic > Marine > Coastal | place: USA: Alaska | collected... | reverse complement strand
CCTTTGTAGCGTTTCATCTTAAAAACAAAACCTTCCGCAGTGGAACTTCCTAAACTAGGGTTATTGGCAATAAGATTAGAAACTCCAATAATAGAAGTTCTAAATTCCTGTATATCAAGCAACGTATCAGCATGGTGATCTTTTACTAAAACTTCATTCAGTTTTACTTTTCCTAAGTATGAAAAACTAACTCTTCCAACAGACACATCAATATCTGTTCGTTCTTGTATGGAATTTGTTAACTTTTTAGCTACCGAAGTTTGTACCGCAGGAATAGAAAATAAAATCAACAAAAAAACGAAAAACAACAACAGTGCTACCACTGTTCTAATTAGTATTTTCAAAAATTTTTTGATATGCTTTTATATTTTAACTTTGTAAACAATATTAACAATTTATATGCCTAAATTTTCTTAATGGCTTCCCAAAATATATACATTCTAGCTATCGAATCATCCTGCGATGATACAGCTGCCGCTATACTAAAAAACGATACTTTATTATCCAATATTGTTGCCACTCAAGATGTACATAAAAAGTTTGGAGGAGTGGTTCCTGAACTCGCATCCAGAGCGCATCAACAAAATATAGTTCCTGTGATCCATCGGGCAATTGCTGATGCAAATATCGACAAAAAAGACATATCTGCAATTGCCTTTACCAAAGGACCTGGATTAATGGGTTCACTTTTGGTTGGAACCTCATTTGCCAAGTCTCTTTCTTTGGGTCTTAACATTCCTTTAATAGAAGTGAATCATATGCAGGCACATATTCTGGCGCACTTTATTAAAGAAGAAAATTTCGAGACCCCGGAATTTCCATTTCTCGCACTTACCATAAGTGGAGGGCATACTCAAATTGTACAAGTAGAGAGTCATTTTGAAATGGAAGTGATAGGACAAACTATAGACGATGCAGTTGGTGAAGCTTTCGATAAAAGCGCGAAAATAATGGGTCTTCCCTATCCCGGTGGACCTTTAATAGATAAGTATGCAAAACTGGGTGATCCAAAAGCCTTTAAATTTACAAAGCCAAAAGTAGATGGTTTAAACTTTAGCTTCAGTGGATTAAAAACAGCTGTGCTTTATTTTATTCAGAAGCAGGTGAAAGAGAATCCTGATTTTATTGAAGAAAATAGAAATGATATTTGCGCTTCTATTCAATATACCATCGTGAATATCTTAATGGATAAGCTTAAAAAAGCGGTGAAGCAAACAGGGATCAATCGAATTGCGATTGGTGGTGGAGTTTCTGCCAACAGCGGAATTAGAAAAGCCCTAAATGAAGCTGAAGGTAAATTCGGCTGGAAAACCTATGTCCCAAAATTTGAATATACTACAGATAATGCAGCGATGATTGGGATTGTTGGATACTATAAATACTTAGCCAAGGACTTTACAGATTTGTCTGTAACCGCCCAACCGCGATATAAAATTTAAAAAAGATGCAACTATTCTATCATCAGGATATCTTAGAAGAGGATAAACAAATTGTTTTTCCACGAGACGAAAGCAAACATATCGTGAAGGTATTGCGTAAAAAGGAAGGCGATATTTTGCATGTTACCAATGGGAAAGGCTTTTTATTTATTTCAGAATTAACTTTGATCACTGCGCAACAATGCATCGCTAAGGTAATAGAGGTTAAAAAGGAGAAAACTCCAAAGTATTATTTACATATGGCAGTTGCTCCCACTAAAATGAACGACCGTTTTGAATGGTTTCTGGAGAAGGCAACCGAAATAGGTGTTATGGAGATCACACCCATTATTTGCGATCATAGCGAACGGAAAGTTGTAAAAATGGAGCGTTTTGAACGGGTGCTTCAAAGTGCAATGAAACAATCTTTACATTTTACACTTCCAAAGCTCAATCAACCAGTGAGATTCTCTGAGTTTGTTACAGATACCCCTGAGGGTACAAAGTTTATTGCACATTGTGAAGAGAGTAAAGACAAGAGATCTCTCAAGAAAATTTTAAACACAGGTGAGCCTACGCTTATTCTAATTGGACCTGAAGGAGATTTTTCTTCAGAAGAGATCGAGTTGGCAAGGAGTAATGAATGGATTCCAGTGAGTTTAGGAAATACTAGATTGCGTACAGAAACTGCAGCAATTGTAGCTTGTCATACTGTTGCTCTATTAAATGAAGAATAAAATTTAAATGAAACAACTTGTTGCCATAATCCTGTTTTTCATGCTCGGAATTAATATGACCGGACAGGAGATCGCTTTGCTAAAATATCAAGGTGGAGGAGATTGGTATGCAAACCCAACAGCATTGCCAAACCTAATTAAGTTTTGCAATCAGAATATTAATACAACTATAAAAAATAAGGCAGAAACGGTAACCCCTGGCACAAATGCCATTTTTCAGTATCCTTTTGTTCACATGACCGGTCACGGAAATGTCTATTTTACTACTGATGAAGTCAAGAACCTTAGAACCTATTTATTAGGTGGTGGGTTTCTCCATATAGACGATAATTATGGGATGAGTAAATATCTAAGAGCAGAATTGAAAAAGGTTTTTCCAGACAAAGACTTGCAGGAACTACCTGCTTCCCACCCCATTTTTAATACTGCTTTTCCATTTCCAAATGGCTTACCAAAAATTCATGAACATGACGGATTGGCTCCACAAGCATTCGGATTATTTGAGAAAGACAGACTGATCTTGTTATTTACTTTTGAAAGTGATCTTGGAGATGGCTGGGAAGATCCTGCTGTGCACAATGACCCTCCGGAAGTGCGCATGAAAGCATTACAAATGGGAGCTAATATTATTAAATATGTATTCGAAAATTGAGCCTACAACTAGAGCATTCCAGACATAAAGAAATAGAAACGAAATTTCCTATTATTATCCTTGCAGACAATTTAATGGGAGAAGCAAATATTGGCAGTCTCTTTAGACTTGCCGATGCTTTTAATATTGAAAAGATAATCTTTTCGGGTACTCCTATCAATTTAAAAAGCAACCGGTTACGCAGAACGGCCAGAGGCACTTTCGAAAAGGTAAACTTCGATCATTCTGAAAATAGCCTGGAAGTTATTGAAAACTACAAATCCAAGGGTTATGAACCTGTTGCTTTGGAAATAACTTCAGACAGTATCGCTTTAGATACTTTTAACTTGAGAAGTGATTCAAAAATTCTATTGATTGTAGGAAACGAAAGACATGGAATCAGTCAGATGGTATTGGAAGCGGTTCCAACAAAAGTGCATATTTCGATGTTTGGGAACAACAGTAGTATGAATGTTTCTCAAGCAACTGGAATTGCTTTGTATGAATTTTCAAAAACCTTACTTACCTTTCATCAGAAATAATATCTTTACCCTGTGAACGCAAAAACTTTTTCTTACGGGATATTAAGAGCATTAGGAATTCTATTTGGAATTTTCCTCTTATTATTTTTTCTGTTTAAAATCCAATCTGTACTAGTATACATTGCTATAGCGGGAGTTATTTCCTTGATTGGAAGACCGGTCGTTATCTTTTTAAGATCCAGACTTAAGGTGCCCAATCTAGTTGCTGTATTCATTGTGCTTCTTATTGTATTAGCCATATTTATGGGTATAATTTTGGTTTTTGTTCCTATTGTAATAGAACAAAGTCATTATTTAGGCCAAATAGATGTAGAAGCTTTTAAGAGCGATATTAACTTAATGAATCAACAGATCAATGATTATCTGGGTGTTGAGGATATTAATTTAATGGAAAGCTTAAAGCAAAGTGAGCTAGCTCAGAGTTTCGATGTGAATCTTATTCCGAAGTTCTTAAATAGTGTTTTTGGTATCTTAGGTGCTACCTTGATCGCTGTTTTTTCTGTTATGTTCATCTCTTTTTTCCTTCTAAAGGATAGTAAATTAATGCTTAACAGTATTCTGGTTTTTGCTAATAAAGGAGAAGAAGATAAATTTCAGCGGGTATTTAATAAGATCAAGATCTTACTTTCCAGATACTTTGTTGGACTTTTCATGCAAGTGTTTGTTTTGTTCATTTTGTATTTCCTATTACTAAGCATTTTTGAAATAAATAATCCGTTGGCAATTGCCTTTATATGCGCATTCTTAAATTTGATCCCTTATTTAGGACCTATTTTCGCTGGAATCCTAATGGCTTTATTTGTGATATCAAGTAATCTGGGAGCCGATTTTCAGGTAATTATCTTACCTAAACTAATATTTGTTATGATGGGTTATTCCATTTCTCAACTTATAGATAACTTAATAAGTCAACCTTTAATATTTGGCGCAAGTGTTAGATCTCATCCTTTAGAGATCTTTCTTATAATACTAATCTCAGGACTTTTGTTTGGTATAGTTGGGATGGTAGTAGCTGTTCCTTTTTATACTGCCTTAAAAGTTATTGCAAAAGAATCCTTAAGCGAATATAAGATCGTTAAAAGGCTTACCAGAGATCTTTAAAACCTCGAGCTTGAATAAAGCACTTTTACATCCAGAAGTCAAAAAGTTTGTTCATGATCATCTAACTGAAGATCTTACCAAACTTATTTTAAAAGGATCACCATTTCCTAATGTTTCCATTCAGGAAATCGCGGCTCAGGTATCAGCTTTAAAAAAAGCCAAAACCAAATTGCCTACCTGGTATAAGAATCAGGACATCCTTTATCCGGCAAATTTAAATCTGGAACAAACCTCTTCAGAGATCACTGCGAATTATAAGAGTAATTTAATTAAAGGTGATCTGCTTATAGATCTTACGGGAGGATTTGGGATAGACGATTATTATTTTTCCAGAAACTTTAAAAAAGTTATTCATTGTGAGATTAATGAAGAGCTCTCCAATTTAGCTGCCCATAATTTTGAGGTATTAGGAACTGATAATATCGAAACACATATTGGAGATGGATTACAGCTTTTAAAGGAACTAGACGAAAAAGCAGACTGGATCTATTTGGATCCGGCCAGAAGAGATGACTATGGTGGAAAAGTATTTCTTTTAGAACAATGCACCCCCAATGTCCCTGAGAATTTAAAATTGCTTTTTCAGAAATCAGATAATATTTTAATTAAATCTTCTCCTCTTTTAGATCTTTCCGCAGGGATCTCTGAATTGCGAAAAGTGGTAGAAATACATATTGTCTCGGTTAATAATGAAGTAAAGGAACTCTTGTGGGTCTTAAATCGAAATATTTCAATTGAGATCAAGATCAAAACTGTAAATATCAATAAGACCGAAACCCAGTACTTTGAATCGTCTTTTGAGAAAGATGTGCCGATTCTAAATTATTGCAAACCGCTTAAATATCTGTATGAACCAAATCCAGCGATCATGAAAAGTAAGCTTTTTGCTGCTTTAGCTGAAGAAACCAATACCCATAAACTACAATCTAATTCTCATTTATTTACTTCGCAAACATTAATGCCATTTCCCGGAAGGAGCTTCGAGATCATGGAAGTTGTACCCTATAATAAGAAAGCTTTAAAAAGATCTTTAAAACTTAAAAAGGCAAACATCACCACAAGGAATTTCCCAAAATCTGTTAGTGAATTAAGAAAAGAGCTTAAAATTGAAGATGGTGGAAATGATTATCTGTTTTTCACTACAGATCTAAGCAACGAAAAAATTGTTGTGGTATGTAGAAAGGTTTCTAATATCAAGGATTAATAGCATTGTTGCCAATTGAGATCTCTCCTAGGGTCTGGATGACAATGGTCTGTCATTCTGAGCTTGTCGAAGAATCTCAAAGAAGTAGAATCGATTAAAAAAAAGAGATCCCTCCTATTGTCTGGATGACAAGCTTTGGTCAAGCTGATGACTCTTTATTACGACCTATCATCCTGTCCCGATAGCTATCGGGATGTCGAAGGATCTCAAAGAACTACTAATTCCTTAAATCAAGAAACAACACCGGTTTTCTAGTGCCTAAAGGATTCTTCAAGCTGTTAATTTCACTATCGCTTACTAATTTGATCTGTGGAATCACGCTCAGATTTGTTTGAAAATGCTGTTTCAAGCCCTCGATGTCATTTTCAATAAAAGAATTTGAGATCTTAATGATCAACAGATCCATTCCCATTTCATCCTTTTCAACAAGTACAATAAAGTTCGAAATAGTATAGAAGTCAACAAGCACATTTATAATATGTTGAGGATACAAACTGGTTCCTTTATATTTTATATGTTGTTTCTTTCTTCCCAACACAGGACTAATACGCAGCGTGTTTCTGCCACATTCACATATTTCAGTGGTGTAACTCACAAGATCCCCGGTTGCGTATCTTAGTAATGGCATTGTTTGTACCTGCAAGGTTGTAACTACCAACTCCCCTATTTCACCAATTTTAACTGGATCACCTTTATCATCTAAAACCTCTGTATAAATTAATTCCGGCTGAATATGATTTCCTGTATGATACTCACACTCTGTAAATGCTGTAGCCATTTCGGTGGAAGCATAGGTGGAAAATAATTCTATTGGCCAAAGTTCCCGGATCTTTCTGCCTAAAGCATTTAAATTATAAGATTGATCTCTCAGGGGTTCCCCAATACAAATCGCTGCTTTCACCGATGAGTTTTTAAAATCTATTCCATTAGCCTGGGCATATTCTATCATCTTCAGTAAAAAAGAAGGAACAGCTACCAAATAGTTGGGTTTAAAGCGCTCTATGGAATCCCATTGTAAATGTGGCAATCCACTTCCGGTTCTTATAATTCCTGCACCCAGCTTCCTTAAACCAAGGAAATAAGCCATTCCCGCCATGAACCTTCTGTCTAAAGTTGTTGTGATTTGAACTTTATCGCCTTTCTGAATTCCAATTAATTTAAAAGACTGCATTTCATTGTTTGCTAATCTTTCCAGATCGTTCTCATTCAATGCAAAATTTACTGGATTCCCCAAAGTCCCGGAGGTTGTAACCTGATCTATAATATCTTCTTCCGGCACACATATAAAATCCTGATTGTATTTCTGTAGATCTTCTTTGGTGGTAATAGGTATTGATCTTAAGTCGGCTTCTGTTTTAATTTCACTTAGGTCTATAGCATGATCCTTAAAAAGATTCTGGTAGAATTTAGAATTATTTTGCAGATATAATAACTGCTTTTGTAGCTCAAGCCATTGAATTCTAGCTATTTTTTCGGTAAGCTCATTTTGTATGGAAGACATCTCCTATAGTTTTTTGTAACATTTAGCAATCATTTTCTCTAGATAGTTCAAGTCTGGTAAAGTTGCAACTTCTCTTTTCTTTGCTTGCTTAAAATAAATTATTGCTTTTTTATATTCTTTCTGATCAAAATAATAATCTCCTGCAAAGGCATAAGCTTTCCAATAATTTGGATTAAGATAGATCAGCCTTCTTAGCTCCTCTTCACTCACGATTCCCTTATTAGTAATCTTCTTATTTAGTTCTTTTGAAAGAATTCTGAATTCTTCGTAATCCTTATATTTCCGGGAATAGATAAAATTATCGGCAGGAATTGTTTCCGAAGCATTCATTAGGCTTTTAAAATTAGCCCCATTTTCAAAGCTTTTGAACGCCTCGTTCAAATCGTAAGCTACAAAAGCTCCTAATTGATATGGATTGGCACTAACCCAAACTTTTCTTTCCGCAGGTTTAAAGATTATTCCATGATGCGCCAGTAACTGATTGATCGCTTTCTCATTCCCATACCCCAACTCAACTCCGTTCAAGCCTTCTTTATTTCTTAAGATCTTAGCCGCTTTTACCGGGTTTAATGAATTCGAGTTTTCCAATAATTCCTGCATTCTGTTATATCTGTAGAGGCTATGACTTTCTGATATAGCTTCAGAATTCCTTTTATCTTCCTGATATACCTCACTCTGAAAATGGTTACTGCATATAAGTTCACTAGAATTTGTTACCTCATAAACACCAAAATTATTTGGAGAAACTTCAATTAGAATGGCTTTATTTTCTGAAGCACTTCCAATCATAATAGATTCAGATACAAAAACTTCCCTTTTACGTGCTATAATAATAGCTTCTTCAGTAGTCTCTGCATATTGCAAAATTTCTCTGGCAACAAGCGAAATAGGTGTTTTTGCAATAAGAGGGGTCTTAGATTTTCCTGCATTAATGGTAACTGTAAGTCCTTTTTCGTTCATGCCGCTTAACACTCCTATCATTCCTCCCCAAGTGTACATCATAAATTTATGACCTTGGGTAGGATTAACAAACGCAACTATTTTCTCTTTAGCAAATTCATCCCCTGCATAAAAATCTAAATTTCTGCCTAACAATAATTTTCCATCTTCAGTATTGGAATCCCAAGCTGCAAACGAAGTGCATCCCACCAGCATTAGATCTTGCAAAGTATGCCCAATATCGTGCGCAGCATGTAAATACATCATTCGTACATAGGCTGGTGCAAATCTATTATATTCTTCCAGAGCGAATCTTGAAATTCCATAGATCTCTTGTTTATACTCTTCTGGTATATGCAGGTACATTTTTCGGTTAAACCAAGCTATCATTTTCCTCAAAAAATTTTGATAGCCACCAGAAGGCACCAAAGTTTCTAGCTTGGTCATGAATGCATTTTCCTGCTTATGGATAAGATCCCGGGTTAGTGAACCATTTATCATCCCCCTTTCCAAGGCATTCCCCTCTAAATATAATTCCCAGATCCCATACTTATTCTTTAAAAGTGTGTTTCTTCCGATAGAAAAAAGACTGTCATTATGCTTAATTCTAAGTGTATCGATGTCTTCTAAACCAGAAAGATCAGGTCTGTCCTGAATAGATCTATTGATTCCACAGGAAAATTGCAACAAAATAATTAATAGAAAAGCCCCTAATCGAAGTATATTCAGTTTCATCTTTAGGTTTGTTAAACCATTTTTTGAAGTAGGATTATCCCATTTTGGCGATAAAGGATTTCAAAGTTAAAATCAAGGATCCATTGATAAGCATAATCCTCATCTAAAATAATCACTTTTTGAATTTGTTTAGATACTAATGTATGAATCTCTTTTTCAAATTCGTTATTGGTGGATCTTGAGATCACAATAGTTTTAAATTCAGAAACATTTTCAGGAAGTTCGCTCTTAATTTCTAATTTATCAGATCGAGTAGCATAACAGTTGTTTACAAGCAGTAGCTTCTCAGTATCCTCTTCCAGTCCATATATAAAATTTTCAGGCTTTTTAAAATGCAGGTAAATAGGTAATATTCCAAGATCTGAATAAAAATGGAGGATGTTTTCACTTTTAATGAATTCGGCAACTTTTAGATAGCGTTCCCTATTTTTTTCAAAATCCTTTTTCACGTCCCCAAACACATTTTTGAACCTATAATTAGCATAAACTTCCTTCTTAAAGTATAATTTATCCTTGTCGGATGTTTTTCCAAGTTTAGGTGATAGCCCTAAAATACTGAAAGGTGGCAATCCCTTCTTTAAAGGTTTTATAAATAAAAGATCAAAAAGTGCACCCTGCAAAATAAAAGCAACAGAAACCGCAGAGAACACTCCAATAATAGATACGATAGAAATGGATCTTAGCGCAGGATGCTTTGCGAAAAATAAAGCGCCTATTCCCAGTAAAGTGGTAATAACCGATAGCAAAATTGAGGTGCGATATGTTTTAAGAACTCTGGTGCCATATTCATACTCCTTTAAAAAAGCATTGGTAATAAAAATGCTATAGTCCAGGCCTAGCCCGAAAATAAAGGTGGAGATGATAATATTTAAAATATTGAATTCAATCTTAAAGAATGCCATTATCCCTAATGCTATTACCCAGGTCACCCCGATTGGAATAAGTGTTAAAAGACTGAGAATAAATGATTGGTAACAAAGCACAAGAATGAGAAAAACCGCAATTATAGAGTATCCTATTAATTTATTGAAATCGTTCTTTAGATTCCCTAAAAAGCTCTCATTAAGTTGCTTTCTATCTATAACCACCAAATTTTTAATGTCATTTAGAGTAGACAGGATATTTTGTTTGTTTTCAGGATTCAAGTTTATAGAAGTAGTAACGGTTGCCAGATCTTTTTTAGAAGATAAAAAATCATCCAGATAAAGCGTTTTAGTGTTTCTATAATCATCCAGATAAATTGGATCAAAATCTTTAGAAACTAAATTATATAGATTATCAAAACTTTCTTGCCTAAAGCCATAGGTGTCAGATTCAGTAATTAAGTTTGTTTTTAGAAATTCCTGTCGATCTTGTGTCCAGAAATCTTTCCATTTTTCAATTTTTTCTAACTGGGTGTTAGTGGAAAGCACCACTCCTCCAATACTGCTGAAGTTTTCGATCTTGCCGGAGTCTTTTAAAAAATTTAATCTTTCATATAACTCATTGTTAGCTTCTAAAGCTTGATCGGTAGTATTGCCATAAGTTACCAAATAGATAGATTTAGTGGGGCTCCCTGCTATACTTTGTACCTCTTCTTCAGCTTGTTTGATCTCTTTAGGTTCAAAATTTATAGACGAAAGATCATTATTGAATTGAACATCGGTGAAATAGAAGAGACTCACCACAAATAATCCCAGAACAATGATCACCAATGGTAATTTCTTATGATAGGATATCCCTGCTATTTTATCTATGAATGTCTCTTTTGTATGAATTTTAGTTGTTGGAACAGAGTATAAAAGCGGAATTAGTACCAGTGCTACTAAAGATGCCACGACTACGCTTATGGCAGCGAATATACCAAGATCATTTAAGGCTCCACTCTTTACAAATAACAGGCATAAAAAAGCGACTGCTGTGGTACTACTGCTCATTAAAATAGGCAGGCTTACATCTTTATATAATTGAGAAAGATCATTATTGTTTTTATAATGCGTTAAGATGTGCAAGGCATAATCTAAACTTATTCCCAGTAAGATCGCACCAATCCCTAAAGAGATGGCCGAGATACTACCTTTAAAAAGATAAAGGGCCGCAATAGCAGTAATTCCTCCTATAATGCTTGGGATAAATAATATTAATGGAATATAGATCCTTCTATAATAAAATATAAGTAACAATAAGAGTACACTACTGGCGAATCCAAGGGTGATTTTTATATCCTTTTTAATTTGATTGGCATTGGCAACTGAATATAGTACCCCTCCAAAAAATTGTGATTTTACCGTTGAGAATTCAGCATTCAATGAACTTTGGATCGCTTTCAAACTCTCTATAAAATCAGAGTTTTTATCGGTTTCTGAAGCTGGATACGTTGGAGATATAAATAATAGTAAATGCTTTTCGTCCTTGGTAATTAGAAAATTATTGTACAATTTAAAATCGTCCCCGACCTGTAATTCTTCCAGCTTTTTTAATCCTAAGTTGGTAAACGACAAGGGATCTTTAAAGATGAAATCTTTGGTTACCAAACCGGTGGGTGAAATAAGACTCTTATAATCGTTCTTTAACCGGTCCTGAATGCTATCAAGGTTCAAGCGGTTCTCCAGGACTTCATAATCTGAATCATTTAAGAAAAGCGGCAAATTATTATATACAAATCCGTAGATCTCCAGGATGCCTTCTTCAGGGACTTTCCCCTGAATATTTTTTACATACTCAGGTAAATCACTATTTAGGGTGTCTATAAACCGCTGGGCATATCTGGTAAGATCCTCTGGAGTATCTACATTTGATGTAGCAGAAATGGTCACGATGATCTTATCTGAAAACTCGGTCTGATCCAAAATTTTCTTTAGCACATCCTGTTTCTCCCCTTCCGGAATAAGACTTGTAATATCTTCTTCTAAGGTGATCTTGGAAGCTAGAAAGAAAAGCAAGGATAAGATCAGAATTCCTGAAACTATCGAGAGGAATCTATGCTTTTTTAGATACTGATTAAATTGAAACATTTAGGGTTTGATGGCCTGTTTTGAATTAGTAATCGAAAATAAGAAATAAAAGACAATCCATAGCGATAAAGAGATGAATGCTGCCAAAGCCATACTGCCAATAAGATATTGCCACAAACCATCAAAGATTTTTGTAGAGGAATCAAAATCAGATAAACTCAATTCCCATTTATATCCTTTTCCGGTAACTAAAGATCCTGCCTGATAACTTGCATAAATTATAACAGGAATAAGCGGTGGAATACTAATGTTAGAAAAAAGAAAAGCGATCACTTTATTCAATTTAAAAAGTGCCGCAAGAACGAATACCAATAAAGTGTGTAATCCCCATAAGGGTGAGATCCCAACAAAAACACCAAGAGCAATTGCTGCTGCTTTTTTATGTGCTGGTTCCTGACTTTTTAAAACATCTTCGTTCCAGAATTTCTTAAATCCTTTATCCTTAAAGTCCTGATATTTATTTCGCGGGTGGATATACAGAAAGCTAACCAAAACAAACCACATATATAAAAGGACGATCCTTACTATATCCATAAAAGGTCTAAAATGGGATACCCTATTCTCTCCTTCCTGATATAATACTTTTATAGGGATATTCTTTACATCTACTTTCCGCCATACAGCCTTAACAATAATCTCAATTTCGAATTCGAATTTCCTGGTATACAATGGGATTCTATTCACGATCTCTAAAGGATAGAGCCTGTATCCACTTTGCGTATCATACAATTGATTACCGGTAACAACTAAGTACCAAAAATTAGAGAATTTGTTCCCGGTAGAACTTTTTACTGGAATTCCATCCTGGACCATATTTCTATCCCCAACTAAGAGTATTTCATTATCGGTAGCTCCTTTATTTTCTAATTCGGTTAGAAAAACATCCAGATCGTCTGCATAGTGTTGCCCATCAGAATCTAGGCTTATCACATATTTATATCCTGCATCTTCTGCTAATTGAAAACCTTTCTTGAGTGCTGTCCCTTTTCCTTGGTTAGTAGCTTTATTAAAGATAGTTAGATGAGGAAAATGTTTCAGAATATTAAGGGTTTCATCTGTAGAGCCATCATTTACAACAATAATATTATTGGTATAGGCCAGAACTGCCTTTAAAACAGAAACAAGTGATTTCTCATTGTTGTAAGTAGGAATAACTACACAACAATTTAAAGTATCGAATCTGGATTGAAATAAAGGCGCATTACTCAAACGGATGAAATTTAAAGAAACAAAAGTATTATTTATAAATGGAACAACTTAGCTCCATAGAATTTATTTACATTAGGAAACCGGCTTATAAGTAGCACTGATCTTTAATGAAATACAATCGTTCTGTTTAGCAATTCCTTTAAGCTTAATAATGCCATCTTCTGAAGTAATAGAAGATAATAATGTGAGATTCTCACAAATATTTGGATCTACAACAGCCATAAATTTTACATTCGAAGCGGTAACCAATTGAAGCTTTTTATTAGCTCTTCGTTCTGCTTCTTCTTTAAATAATTGCATCAGCACAACCCCAGGGGTTACAGGTCTATCAGGAAAATGGCCCAAATATAATTCATGGGTTTTATTGATCTTTACTTCGGTTATAAACTCTCCTTGCAGTTCAGTGGAACTTGTTACTGAATAAAAATCTTTTAAAAGCATCTTTAATTATTTAGAAATGCTAAAATAGACAGAAAAATAAAACAGGTGTTAAGAGTAGGAAATATTTTTACAAGAACTAATCAGTTTCTAATTTTCAAAGATCGCCGGATTAATTGGTAGGTTTATCCTTATGCTCTTGAAATCGATCTCTGTATAATCTCCGGAAGGCTCTACAAGCCTAACGCTAATCACTATAAAATTACGATCGTAAAGAAGGACTATCTGGTTAAACATTTCTCTAATAGAATTATCCTTAGGGACAATAACAGCAGAAATTAAATTAGTTGTTTTGAAATATGAAACGTCATAATTTTTTTTGTCCTCAAGCAATCTTCCATTGATGCTACCAGAGATCAAGGTTACCAATTTTTCGAATAGCTTATTGGATTTTAGATCTGTAACAGATTTGTCACCATCGTCATTAATAATAAGTTGATCGTCCTTAAATAATATCTTGTAATTGTATGGATTTCTATATTCCCATTTAAGCACATCTGGAGCCCGATAATACAAACTGCCGCTACTAATAGCGGCACCTTTCATCATTTTAATATATTTTGTCTGGATAAATTCGCTAGACAAACTTTCCATAGAGTTGGCTCGCTTGAATATAATTTCCTGGAACTTAACTGCTTCAGCATCCGTTAATGGAGTCTGCGCAAATGTAGCAACCGAAATAAAAAAAATAACTAGTTTAAGAATACGCATCTATTTGAAATAAATTATCTACCCGAACGGATCTGTAATTGTTGGTCTGCAAAAATAACAACAATTGTTCCAAGATTTCTATAGTCTGGTGGTTGTTATCGTGCAATAAAATCACATCTCCCGGTTTTATGTTTTTAGTGATTCGTTTTAGAATATATTTTTCAGAATTTAGAATAGTATCATAAGATCTTATATTCCATCCAATTACCTGATGTCCTGTGTTTTCCAATGCTCTCTTCATCTTCGGGTTAACAATCCCGAATGGAGGGCGAAACAATTTCATACCTACACCACCAGTATTAAATGCCTGCTTATCACATTTTTTAATTTCTTCAATTATTTTATTTGTTCTCAAAAAACCCATTTTTCGGGTATGAGAAAAAGTATGATTTCCAACCACATGTCCCTCCTGGATAATCTTCTGAAAGATCTCCGGGTTCTCTTGAATATTCTTTCCGATGCAAAAAAAGCTTGCTTTCATATCAAACTTCTTCAACAAAGCCAAAATTTCTAAAGTACTTGCAACTGGACCATCATCAAAAGTTAGTGCTATTACTCGTTGCTTAATATCAGGCTTGTTATTTTTAGCCTTTACAAAAAAGTTCCATTGCACATTGGTAGAAACCAATAATAGAAAGATCAGGTAAGCCAGAACAATAGAGAAAAACAACCACATAGAAATGAGGTTGAAAAACACCATTATCCCTCCTGTTATAAACAAGAGGATGACTATTATATTAAATGGTTTATAATTCAAGATCTTTGTAGTAGAATTAAACTATGGTTATTTTTCGAGGACAAATTATATATTAATATGTTATTTGTTTGGGGTTTAGTAATGGAATTTATTCTTAATACATCAGGGATCTGCTGTTTTTTGAATATGAGACAAGATAACCAGAGCGCAAAACCACTCACTGTATTAAAATCACCTGCAAGATGTTTGTAAGCTAGTTGAGTAGTTCCCGAGAAAACTGAATTCTGTAATTCATCATAAATACTATCCTGTTCCAGATCTCCATTTTTTCCTAAGAATACAGCATCGAGCTCCTTGATACCAATCTCGTTTTTAGATAAGAATTGATTGATTTTTTGGGTGATTTCGACTGAGTTATCTGCTTTAAAATTAATAACAGCTTTTAGTCTTCCGTAAGAACCCTCCTTATCTCTTGTCGACAAATTGAAAAAGAAAGCCCCTTCAGAAGTTATAGTACCTGCAGATCTTTGGGTAAGCAGGTCTAAATTATTTATTTCCTGCTGCTTTAAAAAATTAGTTAGATAACCAAAAGAGGTTATTTTATTGGAAACCTCATCTACTCCTCCCACCAAAACCGATTTCAGATCTGGTTTTTCATTAAGCAATAAAATAGAATCTAATAAGGCCGACTCTAAAGAAGCGCTTTCTTGGGTATAAGTGACATTATACCCTGTACACTTTAAATTTAAAGCGATCTGTCCTCCTACTGTGTTATGTGTAGATTGAATAAAAGATGTGGGGGTTAATAATTCCTCATTCTGATTTAATAAAGCTTCTAAGAATTTCTCTGTATCCTGTTTACATCCTTCTCCGGTGCCGGTTATAATGGCGTCCGGAAGTTCCACATTTGCATCTTGTAACGCCATCTTCCCTACAGTAAGGCCCATTTTAATGGCTTTAGACATTCTTCTCAAAGCCATTGCAGGAATATAGTCCTTAAAATCGGGAGTAATTGCAGTAAAAATATTAGTGTGATAACTAATTGGTTCTTCTGAAAAAACAGCCTCTTCAGTTTGAGCAGATAAACCCGAAATCCCGGTGATGTAGATGCTTTTACTCATTTTTACTGAAGATTAATGAGGTACAATTTCCACCAAACCCAAAAGAATTAGACATGACATTCTTAATAGATAGCTGTTTTAATTCGGTAACGGGAAGTAAACCTGTTTCCAACATGGGTTTCAAAAAATTTAAATTGGGAAAAACCTGATGCTGCTGAAGTGATAATAAACTAAAAACAGCTTCCAATGCTCCGGCAGCAGCCAGGGTATGACCAGTAAAGGCTTTGGTAGAACTAAGTTCAGGAATTGCAGATTGAAATATTCGGTTTATAGCAATGCTTTCAGAAAGATCATTATTTCTCGTTGCAGTACCATGGGCGTTTATATAGTCTATATTTTCTAAAGGGATCCCGGCAATTTCAATAGCATCACGCATCGCCAAGAAGGCACCTTCACCAGATTCTGATGAAGCTGTTTGATGGTAAGCATCGTTTGCATTTCCGTAGCCTGTAACTCTTCCTAAGACCTTCTTCTCTCCTATTAAATGTTCTGCTTCCAAAACTAAATAGGCAGCACCTTCCCCTAAATTGAGCCCATTTCTGGAATCATCGAAGGCTTTGCATTTTTTATCTGAAAGTATCTTTAAGGAATTGAAGCCATTTAAAGTGAATTTAGTGAGGCAATCTGTACCTCCAACGATCACTCGATCTAATTCTCCAGCTTTTATAAGCCTGGCACCAAGCATAATGGCATTAGCTGCAGAGGAACACGCAGTACTAATGGTGGTAGTAAAACCTTTTATTTTTAAATATTCTGAAATACTATTGGTTGTAAAACCGGGATGTTGTGCGGGAATAAATCGCCTATGACTACTAGATCCTTCGTATTCTGAATAATATTTTTCGGTAGCATCCATACCTCCAACACTAGAGCCAGAAATAAAGCCAGTAGTTAACAGCTCATTTTTAGATAGGCCTGAGGATTCTATAGCTTCGCTAGCTGCTAGTATACCAAACAATGCAGCTCTGGTTATGGAATGTTTTCCTTTTAGCCCAAGTTTATGTTCTAAATCGCGATTTGTAAATTTAATTTCTCCTACCGGAAGTTCTGTATGAATGGTTTGCAGGATCTCAGGAAAAGTAATTCCATCTTGCCCATTGGTTAGTGCATTCAAGTTAGTTGCTACCCCGTTGCCTAAGGCTGAAATAATTCCCATTCCTGTAACGGCAACTCCATTCTTCATTTATTATATCGTTCGGTGAGTTTCTATGTACTCTGCCATTTTATTAATAGAGATAAAAATTTCTTTTCCTTGTTGCGGGTCTGTAAGTTTTATTCCGTAATCTTTCTCTAACAAAACTATTAATTCCAAAGCATCAATAGAATCTAAGCCAAGACCATCTCCAAAAAGAGGATCATCATTATCTATATCGGCAATGTTTAGCTCTTCCAGATTAAGTTCTTTTATGATGCTTTTTTTTAATTCTGTGCGTAAATCACTCATTTTTAAATCGGTATAATTCTTCAAGATTTTCTTTTGAAAATCGAATCTCTCCTTTGGTTGAGATCAGGCACAAAAATACATCATATTCATCATTTTTCAGTTCTATCCAGCCACAAACCACACTAGATGCTTTCTTAGAGGATAATAAAACTTCAGAATAATTTGTCAATAATTCTGCATTGAATCTATCTTCAATAAAAAAGGCATTTTCGCTCTGCAACTTATATTTAATACTAATCTCACCCAACACAATATTTGGCAAGGTATAAACAAAAATAGCCGGAGATACAATACCATCCATCGCCTGATGGTGCTTCCTATCTATATCTATACTTGAAGAAGCATTGGATATAACCAGTGCCGTTTCTATATCCACTTTTTGATCCTTTAGCAGAACTGAGGTAGCAAGTATACCAAGTTTACAAAGAGAATCCATCTTGTGGTATTTAGGATAATTCAATTCTAAACCTTTATAGGATTCTTTTAAAAACTGATTGAATTCCATCTCTGATCGAAATGAAAGAATTGACTTCCCATTCAACAAGATCTCATTCCTCTTAATGTGCACAAAATTTGTGATGAAATTTTCTTCAGATCTATCCATTTCTCAGCTTCTTTAAGACCATGGCTAAATTACTACCTCCAAAACCTGAGGCCGTTTTTAATGCGAATTGTAGCTCTCGCTCTTCAAATTCCTCAATAACATTTATGGGTTTAGAAACGCCCAATTCTTCAAAATTAAGAGAAGGGTATAATTCATTATTAAGAAGCGAGTGTTTTGTAAGTATTGTTTCGATCAATGCTGAAGCGCCTAAGGTATGGCCATAGAAGGCTTTAAAGCTATTCACCGGAACCTCAGCTAAACCAGCCCTATTAAAGGCGACAGCTTCCATCTCATCATTAAAAACAGTTGCTGTTCCATGTGCCGACAAGTAATCTATTTCTGAAGCCGAAAGTTTTGCGTCTTTTAAGGCAGATTGAATGCTTTTCAACAATCCTTCTCCTGTTCTGGAGGGACCCGAAATATGATTGGCATCGTTGGCAGTAGCATCTCCAATGAGCGCGACATTTAAATTATTTATGCTACTGGAATTTATTAGGATTGCTGCGGCAGCTTCTCCCAGATTAATTCCATTTCTATTCTTTGAAAAAGGTTTACATGGAGAGTTACTTAAGGCCTGAAAAGATTGAAATCCGGATATGACGAAGTCCGATACCAGATCTCCTGCAACTACCAAGGCTGAACTAAATTTCCCCGCCTGAATAAATCTTTTAGCAATAGTAACCGCCAATCCACCAGAAATGCAAGCGTTAGAAACAATTATCGGTTTTTGTTTAAATCCGAAGAAGCTTTGAATAACATTTGCTAATAAATTCAAGCTTACTCGGTCTTCAGGAAAATCTTGGGGATCATCTAAAAGATCTATATTTCCCTTGGTACTGGAAATAATAAGAACTGTTGTTTCCAGATCAATCTTGGGATTATCTTTTAAAACGCGATGAGCTGCGAGCAGCATCATTTGTTCTAATTTAGTATAATTTAAGGGATTCCCTATCACTGTAAATTGAGCTGCTAAAAATTGAGGATCTATGATCCCTGAATAAAAACCGCCTTTAGTAGATCTGGAATTTTCATGAAATTTCAAGCCGGATCTTTTCTCTTTGATCGCCTGGATATTTTCTGAAGTAGTGAAGCCAAGTGGAGAGATAATAGAGTCCTCCTGTAAAAATATATTCGTCATTTATATCAAGCCCATTTTCTTTTTCCAATCTAAGAAAAAGGGAGGATTAACCAACACCAAATCTCTGTTTTCATTCAGAAACACCTGAATGGTTTCTCCGGTACATATAAGTTTTTCATCTTTATAGACCTTATATGTGAAAACTAGTTTTGCAGCATCTACCGGATGAAATGTAGTTTCTACAGTAAAGCTATCCCCATATTGCAAAGGCAATTTATGCTCACAGATTGATTTTACAATTGGAGTTGCGTAAGCTCTTTTTTTCATATCCAAATAGGATATTCCATTTTGTAGGCAGAAATCTTCGCGAGCATCTTCAAAATATTTCAAATAATTTCCATGCCACACGATCTGTAAAGGATCACATTCATTGAAACGCACTTTGAGTTGAACACTGGATTTAAGCGAATTTGAGAGCATTTATTCTACTGTTACGGTTTTCATTTCTGAAGTTGCCAATAATTCTCCTTTTTCGTCTGTAGTTTCAGCCACAACTAGTGTCACACCCATTATTTCTTTCAGGATCTCCACATTTGTAAAAAGTTTGGTGTTTACTTTTGGGAGCGATTTGATCTCTATAGATTTTATAGCCCCAATAAAACCGGTTTTTGGTTTATCCATTCCAGATAAATATCCCTGATAACCTCGCTGTAGGGACATACTCTGCGCCATGTGCTCGATTAATCCGGCTTCAGATAAATGATCATCCTCTACCAAAATATTTTCTGCAGATATCAAAAAACCGGTTTTACCGGTAAGATTAGTGTATTCAAATAAAGAGTCCACCATTACAAACGGAGGCTTTTGTGGAATTAATTGAATAATCCGCTGTGGATCTAGAATTGGTTCTTTTAGTAAATTTTTTGTCATAAACATTAAAATCAAGAACTTCGGGGGCAGGCCCACGAGTTATAAATTGGGTAATACTTTTAAAAAATCGAGGCTAGCCTCGGTGAACCTGCCCGCCGATCAGGCGAGTTATACCATTGATGAGGGATTGAAATCATTCCAATAATCGTAATAGTTATACCATTGATGAGGGTATTTTTTTACCATTTTTTCCAAGTCTACAATATAGGCTTTTAATAAATCTTTGGGAGCATCTGCTAATCCCACATATGGTCTTGCATAAAAATGATAATGAAAATCTCGTTCCCTCATAATATGTACAAAAAGAACCGGTATTTTATTTCTTGTGGCTATTTTAAAAGGGCCTTGTGGGAATCTCGCAGGACTTCCTAATAGTGTCTCTTTATAGGTTTTTGCATTTTTATAATACCTGTCTGCAGCAAACACTAACAACTCATTGTTTTTTAAGGCCTCATTCATCAAAAAGATGTGAGATAGATCATCTTTTAAAATAATCATTTTAATAGTGGCTTTTCCGGTTACAGATTCCAAATAACTTTTGATCTCCTGATGTTCCAGATCGGTCATAATTAGATTTACTACCGCAGAATCATGTTTATCACTTAAGAAATGTTGGGCCAGATTAAAGTTTCCAATATGTGCAGTGAGAAGGATCCCTCCTTTTTTCTTTGCCAGAAGCTTATTAATATGTTGGATCCCATCAAATTCGAAACTGTATTTTCTCTTCAATCCTGTGCCTATAGCGACTCTATCCAACTGAATTCTTCCGAATGTGAAATAACTCCTATAAACCTGGAAAGCAGCACTTAATTTTGAATATTTCAATCTTCTTCGGAAAAGATAATAGGTGCTTTTTGTAGAATGAAATGAGAAAATAATGAAGTAAAATGCCACAAATAAAAGCACAAAATAAGAAGCATAGAGGCCAAAAGTTTTTATGATGAACACATAAATTCTAAAACCTAGAACGGTACCTCTTGATTGCCCTTTCCATTCTGTCATAATTAAGAATACAAACCACCATTTATATTGATCACTTCACCCGTGATGTAAGATGACTTTTCTGAAGCTAGAAAAGAAACCAAATTCGCTACTTCCTCTGCCTCCCCAAACCTAGCTAATGGGATCATCTTTTTAAGACTGGCTTCATCGAAATCTGCAGTCATATCCGATCTTATAAAACCGGGAGCTACTGCATTTACCGTCACTTTCCTTTTCCCTATCTCTTGCGCCAGTGCTTTTGTTGCCGCAATTACTGCCCCTTTAGCAGCCGAATAATTCACTTGTCCGGGGTTACCTTTAAGTCCGGAAAGGGAAACAATATTTATAATGCGGCCATATCTATTGGTAAGCATGTTTTTTAATACGGCCTGAGAACAATTATAGAATCCATTAAGGGAAGTATTTATCACACTTTGCCAATCTTCCGGCTTTGTCCATATAAATAGGCCATCTTTAGTTATACCGGCATTATTGATAAGGATCTCAATTATGCTTTCCGGATTTTTTATTGTCCATTCTTCCAATAATCGTGAAACACTTTCAGTATTGGAAACATCAAATTTCAAAAGCTCACATCTAACATTCTTTTCAACTATCAGTTTCTGAGTTTCCAAAGCTGCGCTTTCATCAGAATTAAAATTCAGTAAAATATTATAACCCAGATCCTCTGCCAGCTTAAGGGCAATTGCTTTCCCTATTCCACGGGAACCTCCGGTTACTAAAGCATATTTTAATTTCATCTAAATAGTTTAAAGTGTTCAGCCTTAATAAGCGTTTTCGTTTTTAATAAAATTCTTGATCTTTTCTTGTACGTCGTATAGGGGTAAATCTTCCTTTATTTCTGGGATCAAAGCATCTAATATTTCAAATTTATCCCGTGTAACTGTAGACAACTTTTCTTTAATATTTAAATACCTTAAGGCCTGCACTATAGTAATTAGCTCCACACTTAATACTTCGAAAGCGTTT
>Ga0307488_10001164_pt1 | contig 22010 bp, 15 predicted proteins | sample SB02metaG_FD_202248 | JGI IMG/M metagenome (GOLD analysis project Ga0307488, IMG submission 202248) | Sea-ice brine microbial communities from Beaufort Sea near Barrow, Alaska, United States - SB 0.2 | ecosystem: Environmental > Aquatic > Marine > Coastal | place: USA: Alaska | collected... | reverse complement strand
AGTTGCCTGTATGGCCGACTTGATCGCAGTTGGCGTAGTTGCAGATAATGGTGTCGAACTTGCCGGAGCCAATGGCTTCAACCAGCTTGGCGGTGACTTCTGGGGCGCTCATTTCTGGTTGGTCGTCATAGGTGGCGATATTCGGCGAGGGCACCAGTATGCGCTCTTCAAGATCATAGAGTGACTCGCGGCCACCGCTGAAAAAGAAGGTGACGTGGGCGTATTTTTCGGTCTCGGCAATGCGAAGTTGGCGCTTACCTTGCTGCGAGAGGTAGTCGCCCATGGAATTGACCAGTGGGATCGGTGGGTAGGCGCAGGGGGCGTCTATATTGTCTTGGTATTCGGTGGTCTGAACAAAGGTCGATAGCTGGGGTGTGGCTGCGCGTTCGAAGCCATCAAAATCTTTATTGGTCAGAGCGTGGGCGATCTCCCGGGCGCGGTCGGGGCGGAAGTTCATAAAGATCACGGCATCGCCATCGTTTATAGTCACTGGCGCTTCGCCTTCCGGGCAAATAGTTGTGGCATGCACAAATTCATCGTTTTCGTTACGGGCATAGGCGTCGGCCAGTGCCGAGACCGCATCTGTGGCACTGTATTCTGCACGACCTGCGGTGACTAGGTTGTAGGCTTCCGCCACTCTGTCCCAGCGGTTGTCGCGGTCGAGGGCAAAGAAGCGACCACAGACTGAGGCGATTTTGCCGACGCCAAGTTTCTCTAACACCGCTTGAGTCTTCTCAAGGGAGGGCTTGGCGCTGCGCGGTGGGCAGTCGCGGCCATCGAGAAAGGCGTGTAGGTAGATCTTTTCGGCTCCGCGCTGGGCGGCCATTTCTAACATGGCGTTGATATGGTCTTCGTGGCTGTGCACGCCGCCGGGAGAGAGTAGACCCATAATATGCACGGCGTTGCCGGTGCTCTGGGCTTTGTCGATGGCGTCGCAGTAAACCGGGTTGGTAAAAAAGTCACCGTCGCTAATGGCTTTGTTGATGCGGGTGAAGTTTTGGTAGACCACCCGTCCAGCACCCAATGTCATGTGCCCTACTTCTGAGTTGCCCATCTGCCCTTCTGGCAGGCCAACTTCCATACCGGAAGTATGGATCAGTGTCTTCGGCCGCTCCTGCCAAAGTGCTTGCCAGACGGGTGCGTCGGCGTTGCTGATGGCGTTGTGAGTGTCGACGTCGCTGTAGCCGAAGCCGTCGAGAATCAGGAGTATTAAGGGTTTGTGCTGTTGTGCCATGGGTAATGTCTTATAAAGTTTCGGTTGATTTTAAAGCCCCGCGGAGCTTTTCGCTATGCTCGCGGGGGATTAGCGGCTCTTTATTTGCTGTTCTACTCGGCCTCGAGCTGTTCCCAGCGCTGGTAACAGTGATTGAGCTGCTCTTGCACTGTGGCTAGGTTCTTTTCAGTGGCTGCGGTCACTGAACGCTCGGCTTGGTAGAAATCTGGCTTATTCATCTGCTCGGAGATAGCACCAATTTCAGTTTCCAGGCGTTCGATCTCGGCTGGCAGCTTGTCCAGTTCTCGCTGTACTTTGTAGGAACGTTTCTTTACCGGCGCATCAGTTTTGCTCGATGCTTTGGCTGCTGTTGCAGAGGGTTTCTCGTTGTTGGGGGTCTGCTCCGCTTTACGCTGGCGCAGCCAATCGTCGTAGCCGCCGATATATTGGTTGATGACGGCATTGCCTTCAAAGACCAATGTACTGGTGACTACGTTGTTCAAGAAAGAACGATCGTGACTCACTAGCAGTACCGTGCCTTTGTAGTCGATAAGCAGTTCTTCCAGCAGATCCAATGTGTCTATATCGAGATCGTTGGTTGGCTCATCGAGTACCAGGATATTGGAGGGTTGGGTGAACAGTTTGGCTAACAGCAGGCGGTTGCGCTCTCCACCAGAGAGGGCACTAACCGGCTGTCGGCAGCGGTCGGGACTAAAGAGAAAATCCTGTAAATAGCTGATAACGTGTCGCGATTTGCCGCCAACTTCGAGCATGTCGCGTCCGCCGGAGACATTGTCCTGTACTGTTTTGGACTCATCCAGTGCTGCACGATACTGATCAAAGTAGGCGATATTGAGATTGGTGCCGGTTTTGATATTGCCCTGCTGGGGTTCTAGTTGGCCTAATAAGAGCTTCAATAAGGTGGTTTTGCCGACGCCGTTGCGACCGATGAGGCCGACTTTGTCGCCGCGCTGAATCAGCGTGGAGAAGGATTTGACCACGGCATTGCCGTCGTCGAAGGCAAAGCTGATATCGTCGGCTTCGGCAACGATCTTGCCGGACTTGTCCGCCTGCTGAATGTCCATCTTGGCGGTACCCACCTGCTTGCGGCGGGCGGCATGCTCGACGCGCAAAGCTTCCAGTGCACGGACGCGGCCTTCATTACGGGTGCGGCGCGCCTTGATGCCCTGACGGATCCACACTTCTTCTTGAGAGAGGCGTTTATCAAACAGGGCGTTGTGCCGGTCTTCGGTTTCCAGCATGTCTTTTTTACGCTGAATATAGGTGGCGTAGTTGCAGTTAAACTCTGCCAGCTGGCCGCGATCGATTTCGACAAAGCGGGTGGCCAGATTGTTCATAAAGCGACGGTCGTGACTGATAAATAACAGCGCACCTTCCCACTTCAGCAAAAACTGCTCGACCCATTGAATGGCGTCGATATCCAGGTGGTTGGTGGGCTCATCGAGGAGTAGTAAATCGGGTTTGCAAACCAGTGCCCGGGCCAATAGCACGCGGCGCTTATAACCGCCTGAGAGGCTGGAGATATCCACGTCGGGGTTGAGTTCCATAGTGGTGACTATGGCTTCGACGCGCTGATTGATATCCCAGCCGTCGACGCGCTCTAGCTCACTCTGAACTTCTTCCAGTTCGTTCATCACCTTGTCACTGGGATCTGAACCCAGCTGCAGGATCAGGTGGTGATAGCGGGCTGCCAGCTTGCCCTCTTCTCCGAGACCTTCGGCGATAACGTCAAACACGGAGCCGGTGGCGTCGTGGGGCACCGACTGTTCCAGCTGGGCAATCTTGACCCCAGCGGCGCGTTTCAGCACACCTTCGTCGGCAGTCACCTGGCCGGTAAGAATTTTTAGCAGTGTCGATTTTCCCGCGCCATTTCGGCCGATTAGGCAGATGCGTTCGCCGGGTTCGATAACCAGATTGATACGGTCAATCAGTGGTGGCTGACCATAGCTGAGATAGATGTCTTGCAGTGTGACAAGTGGCATAGAGTTTTCAGTAATCCATTTTTAAGAAGTGCGTCCGGCACCCAGCGGTTTGGCAATCAGTATCAGTTTCGGCAGCAGGGTCATGGAGCCAAGCAGCGCCGCGGTCATTGCCAGACCGGTTAGCAGACCAAAGTAGATCGAGGGAATAAAGTTCGACAGTGCGAGAATCGAGAATCCAACAATAATGGTAATCGCGGTGTAAAACAGCGCCAGACCAATACTGGCATGTGCTCTGTGCATCGAGGCAACATAGTCGCCGTCGACAGCGAATTCACGCTGGAATCTGGTGATGTAGTGAATTGCATGGTCGACGCCAATGCCCACGGTAATGGCGGCAATGGTAATGGTCATCATATCCAGGGGTATGCCAGTCCAGCCCATACCGCCCAGAACTATACCCGCAGCTAGGAAGTTCGGCACTATGGCGATCACGGAGATTTTTGCCGAGCGGAACAGCACTAAAAACATCAGCATAATACCGACAAAGACCGCGCCCAAGGTGAGGATCTGGGATTTGTAGAGGCTCTGGAGCATATTGTTGTAGAGCACCAGCAGACCGGTAAAGCGAATATCTTCAGGGGCAATGCCCACTTCATTAACGGCGTAGTCGCGGATCTTTTCCAGCAGATCGGCGCGGCGCAACAGGCCTTCGGTTTCCATGGCGCGCAGCTGAATACGTGTCTCGTCTATATCTTCGATAAGATAGGGCGCGACCATCTGGTTGTAGATTTCAGGGCCGAAGCTTTTACGCATAAAGGCGATTTCAAAATCATTCAGCTTATGGCCGCTGAGGTCGCTGGCCACATCATAGATCTGTACCAGCGAGCTGACTTTGCCCACTTCCGGGAGTGATTCGATATAGGCCTGCAACTTGGCTAAATCCGCGAGACCGGTTGAGGTAAACCAGTAGGTGTCTTTGAGCTGATTGCTGTCGTCGCTGTTAGTGTCTGTGCCGAATGCATCGCCACCGAAAGCGTCGTCACCAAATGCATCGTCGGCGTAATCGTCACTTGCCGCTTCTACACTAGCAAAGGCATCCTCACCAAAAGCATCGTCGGCGTACTCGTCATCGCCGTACTCATTGTCACTGTATTCACTGTCAAAGGCGCCGCTCTGCTCAGGCTCGGCAAAGGTTGGTGCCTGCAAAATAATATCCATAGGCGTAGTGCCGCCCAATGAGGCGTCGATGATTTCCATGCCCTGATAGATTTCTGTGTTGCTGCGGAAATAATCGATAAAGCGATTTTCCACTTCGAGGCGGGTAATACCGATCACAGAAAGGACGCCGAGACCCAGGGCAATCAGAAGAACTGCGCTGCCGTGACGCTCGGTAAAGTTGGAAAACACTGCGGTGACCGCTGCGGAGTTATCGTTGCCGCCGCTGTTTTTGCCCTTGCCCAGCAACATCATGCCGGCGGGAATAATAATAAACGCGATGACCAAGGCCAGGGAGATACCCATAGTCATCATCCAGCCGAAGTCGATCACCGGTCGAATGTTGCTCACCACCAACGACAGGAAGGCGACCATGGTGGTCAAGACTGTGTAGAGGCAGGGCTTGGCCATGGAGGTCACCGTGGCAGTGACCAGTTGCTCCTGGCTGGCGTCGGGCTGGTCTCGATGCAGTTCGCGGTAACGCACAATCAGGTGCATGGTGAGTGCTAGAGTAATAATTAATAACAGCGCGACAAAGTTGGATGAGATAACGGTGAGGCGCCAGTCGATCCAGCTTAAGAAGCCGAGAATAATTACCAGGCAGATGGCGCAGGTGCTGAGGGGCAGAACGACCCAGCGCAGCTGACGGAAAATCACTGCCAATGTGACAATCACAAAGATCAAAATACCAATGCCAAAGGTCGCAAGGTCACTTTTAATAAAGTCGACCATATCTGCGGTGATCATGTCGGGGCCGCCGAGGAAGATGGTGGCACGGTCACGGTATCCGCTCATCAGGTTGCGCACATCAGCAACTAGCTGGTGGGACTGGGTGGCCTTGGCGGTGCGATAGTCGAGGAATTCCTGACTGACGCGGTCGAGCTCGATCTGCTGCTCTGGTGTCAGACCTTGATTAGATTTGGTGAGGCGCAGTGCATCTCGGGCGCTGACCAGATCGAGATATTTTTGATCCAGTGCCAGGGTCGCGAGCATGCCGGTGGTTTGGCCGTCGGCACTTAAAATCAGGTTTTTATAGATCGGGCTATTGAGGAATTCCTCTCGTGCGAGCTGGCGATCAACTCCGGGAGAGAGCAATGTGTTGAGTTCATTTTTTAGATCTGCAACAGCGATTTTGGGGCTGTAGAGCAACGGCACATCGAGCAGCGACAACATGCTCTCGACGCCTTTAATGGCGGCCAATTCTGCGCGCAGGGAAGACAGCAGCTGTAAATTTTCTTCGTCAAATAGGTCGCCCTGTTTTGGCGAAAAAGTGACGATCAGAAAGTTGTCACTGCCATAGCGTTGAACCACTTCGCGGAAATAATTTAGGTCGTCGTCATGTTCCAGAGTCAGAGAATCCGCCGAGGCATCGAGCTTAAAGTTGGGCAGGCCAAAGGCCATGGCCACAGTCAGTGCCAGCACGGCGAAAATAGCGCCCAGCGGGTGGCGCAGAACGGTTTTTTTATAGAGATTAAGCAGTGTTGCAGACATGATTGTTATTGTCCCAGAGCAGTGGTCACCAGATGCCGCGTATTATGCGATGTTGGCGGCGAATATCATAGCGCGTCGGGGAGATTAAACGCGTCGCGGTTAAGGCTTGATTGCACAAAATGCTTTGGCATAGGCATAAATTCGGATCCAGTCTGGTCTAGGAATAAGCTAGTCTGAAAAGACCGGCGGAAAGTATTTAGAAACAGGGATGAGTTTAGATGATCACAGTGGTATTCGTTGTAAGCAGCATAGTCGCCGTTGCGGTGGTGATTCACTACGAGATTCTCTTTCAACTGACGATGCTGATGCCGAAGTTAAAGATGCGCCATCGCTTTCGCATTGTACTCGGCGTGCTCGGTGCTCTGGTGGCCCATGTTATTGAGATATGGCTATTTGCGGTGGCCTATTATGTGATGCACCACAGTGGCAACTGGGGTCAGCTGAACGGTGCTTTTTCTGGTAGCTTAATGGACTGCGTCTATTTTTCTTTTACGACCTTTACCACTCTAGGCTTTGGGGATATTGCCCCTATGGGTGATATTCGCTACCTCACCGGCACTGAATCCCTCACTGGACTAGTGCTGATTACCTGGACGGCCTCGTTTCTCTATGTGGAGATGCGCAAGTTTTGGGGAACTTAGTTGCTGCGCTTGCTAGCGCAAGGAATGATTGGCTGATGATCTTTAGTTATACCAACGCTAGAATGAGACAACCCTAAAAATAGCGAACACAATATGAAAGCAGTGCTTCTCGATTGCGATAGTCTCGGCCCCCAAGATCTTGACCTCAGTGCCCTGCTGGCTCTGCCAGTCGATTGGATGATTTATCCTGAGACGTTCCCCCATGAAGTGTCTGAACGCATTGCCGATGCCGATATTGTGTTGACCAACAAGGCGTCGATTAATGCCTTAAGCCTGTCTCAAGCAACCTGTTTGAAAATGATTTCGATTATGGCCACCGGCACCAATGCTGTGGATCTACAGGCCGCCGCGCAACATCAGGTGGCGGTGTGCAATGCGCTGAAATATGGCACTGGCTCGGTGGTGCAACATGTCTGGGCGCTGATTTTCGCCCTAACCACAAAGCTCGCCGACTATCAGCGCGCAGCAGTGGATGGCACCTGGCAGGATAGCCCGTTTTTTTGCCTGCTGGATTTTCCGGTTGAAGAGTTACAGGGCAAGGTGCTGGGTATAGTCGGGGCCGGTGAGTTGGGCCTCGCTGTGGCGAAAGTCGCTGAGGCTTTTGGGCTTAAAGTGATTTATGCGGCGTTATCAGGGCGCGAATATGGCGATCAGCGGCGTGTCGATTTCAATGAATTTTTAGGCAGTGCCGATATTGTCAGTCTGCACTGTTCCCTGACAGCCGAGACTAACAACCTGATCGGCGAAGCCGAGTTAGCGCTAATGAAACCCTCGGCGATTTTGATTAATACGGCGCGCGGCGGCATGGTCAATGAAGCGGCGCTTAAACAGGCACTGTTGAACGGCACTATCGCCGGCGCTGGGATTGATGTATTAACCAATGAGCCGCCTCGGGAGGGTAATCTGCTGCTCGACAAGAGCATTCCCAACTTGATAGTAACCCCTCACTGCGCTTGGGTGGCTCGGCAGTCAAGGCAGAGGCTGGTGGATCAGACAGTAGAGAATCTGCGCGCATTTTTGCAGGACGAGCCACTACTGCGCGCAGTCTTATAGCTTTTGACGGGTGAATTTTAGCCTTTAAAGCCGTCTTCGAGTTTCTTCTCAACCAGCATGTTTTTCAGCTTCGCGTACTGAGGTACGCCGTTTTTATAGGGTGGATAGTCTTCACCCATGATCAGCGGCTGAAAATACTCTCGGGCTTTTTCGGTGATACCAAAACCATCTTTGGTAATAAATGAGCGCGGCATCTTCTTCTCTACATTGGCGATCTTGCTGAGCGGTGCTTCACCCAGTGACCAGCTGTATTTTTTGCCTGTTCCACGCTCGATAGTGACCATAATTCCGCCCTTGCCTTCGAGGGCTTTTTCAACGGCGCCACGACCTACGGCATAGGCTTGATCGACATCGGTTTTGGACGCTATATGGCGTGCGGAACGCTGCAGATAATCAGCCAGAGCATAGTGATACTTATAACCAAGACTGTTTTTAACCATGCTCGCCAGTGTCTGGGCGACGCCGCCAAGCTGCTGGTGTCCGAAAGCATCCTTGTGCAATGAGCCGGAAATCAGTGCGCCGTCGGCGTACTTGGCGCCCTCTGAGGCGACGACTACACAGTAGCCTTTGTCTTTCACTGTGGCATCTACCTTGGCAATAAACTCGTCTCGGGAAAAGGGGATTTCTGGAAAGATAATAATATGCGGTGGGTCACCGGCCTGTTCTGCGGCCAGGCCACCAGAAGCAGCAATCCAGCCAGCGTGGCGGCCCATCACCTCGAGAATAAATATTTTCGTCGAGGATGCGCACATCGACGCTATATCGAGGCTCGCCTCTTTGGTCGAGACGGCAACATATTTGGCCACTGAACCAAACCCGGGCGAGCAGTCGGTGAAGGGCAGATCATTATCGATGGTTTTAGGGATATGGATAGCTTGAAGCGGGTAGTTCATGCGTGCAGCGATCTGTGACACTTTGAGGCAGGTATCCGCCGAGTCACCGCCGCCGTTGTAGAAGAAGTAACCAATATTGTGCGCTTTAAACACTTCAACCAGGCGCTCATATTCCGAGCTGTCCTCATTGTGATCGCGCATTTTGTAGCGACAGGAACCAAAGGCACCACCGGGGGTGTGCTTTAGGGAAGCCACGGCAGTAGGAGTTTCTCTACTGGTGTCGATAAGATTTTCGTGGAGCGCACCGAGGATGCCATTTTGACCGGCATAGAGGGTGCCGATTTGGTCTTTGTTGGCGCGGCAGGCTTCAATAACACCGGCGGCAGAGGCATTAATCACCGAAGTGACGCCTCCAGATTGTGCATAAAACGCATTTCTTTTGGCCATGAAACTCTCTCTTCCCTGTAGTCCTTTGTAGGGGCGCTATGGTAAAGGTTTCCCGCGCCGTCAGGAAGCGACAACTAGTCGGTAAAGGCCTTAAATAGTGAAAATTCGATCACGCCATAGCTTGGGTTGTGAGGGTTGTGATGAGGCTGATAGGTATATTCCACTCGGGTCGCGGCGCTGATATCGCCCAATTTAAACTGATAGAGCAGCTCCAGCTGCTGCTCGCGGCCCTGGGGCTGCAGATCGAAGTTGATGGTTTCATAGGTGACTTGGCGATCGACGCTGCGGCCGGTAGCCAGTTGCAGGCTGCCTTGGCCACTCTGTACGCGAAGGGGTTGGTGCAGGCTAATACTCAGGCGGTCATCTGTCTGCCAGTCCGGTGAGCTGTTTAGGCCCAGAGACCAGGAATTGCTGTTGATCGATTTGTCTAGGTTAAAGAGGCCCTCGCCTTCTGTTAGACCACTTTCTGTGGTGCCTCGATACACTGCGAAGATTCCCTGCCATTTCGAATTCAACTGCACATGGCCATTGAGACCAAAAAATTCTGTGCCGCTGTTTTTTACCTGCCCGAGGCTTTGCCCCAGGGTTGCACCGAGTAAACTGTCGTCTTCACTGATAAAACCGCGCTGCAAATTAATGCTCAAGGTCGGCGACCAGAGGGCGTATTCCAGCAGGCTGCCATGGCTGTTGTGCTCGTTGGGGCCGGTTGAAAGGTCGTCAGCCGCAAAGCTCTTAAATTGAGAGCCTTCAAACATACCTATGCGCAATTTACCTAAGCCCAGTTCCATAGCGCCGCCACTGCTCCAGCCGTTACGGGCAAAGCTCAGCCAGGGAGCGGAAAAATTACTGTCGTCACTATTCTGGTCTGGTGTGACCAGGGCATTGGCATAGACGCCAAAGAACCAACCGGGGTTGGCATTGATGCCGATAAAGCGGCCGATGGCATTTTGGTGGTTTGCTTGAGTGCTTGGCGAAGAGCCAAACTGCAGGGCCAGATAATCGGGCTGTAACTGCAAACCTTGGTTATCTATTAGGCTGTTGCTTTTACCCAGCTGCAAGCGCGCGCCGCTGCTGAGTTGTCGCTCTTGGTGCTGCAAACGGCTGGTCGCTGATGAAGATTGAGCCTGCTGAACTAGCTGACTGGCGTCGCGATAAAAGGGAAAGCCCTGTTGATCAAAGAGCGCCATATTATGGCCTTGCAGAGCACTGACCAAGCTGTTGCCGAGACCCGCGCCAGAGACGCTGATGGTGCTTGCGCCTATATCACTTAGGCCGCTATTTAAGCTATTGCCGCTGGCAACGCCTAGTGCGCCCACAGGTCGAGTCGCTGCATCTAGATCCAATAAACCCTGGCCATAAATACTGCTGTCGCTATAAATCCCGGTCTTATTGGCTGTGGTCAATAGGCGCGCGACCAGCTCGTGATTGCCGACAGTGGGAAACATCTGCTTTAACAGTGCCAGAGAGCCACTGACTACAGGGGCGGCAAAGGAGGTGCCTATAGCACCACCATAATAGTAAGCGCCGACTTCGGCGCCAGGATCAGGTGGTGTTGGGCCCCAAATTCGCTCATGGGTTTCGACATTGCCGTTGCCATTGCCATCTCCGCCGCCAGGTGCGACCAGACAGTAGTCGGCGGCGACACCGCAGCGGTTGGAGTAAAAGGCGATTTCACCGCTGTCGTCGACGGCGGCCACTGCCAGCATATGGTCTTTTAGTTCGGGAAACAGGTAGGGCAGTCCGGGCATAAGTTCCGGTGAGTCGGCCTCCACAGTATTGCCCTGTTCATCTATATCGTTCCAGGCATTACCTGCAGAAAACACGAAGATTGAGCGCTGGCTGGGGGATTTATTTTGCTGTGCCAGAGCGGCAATGGTGAGGCCAAACGCCGATTCGACCTGAGCCGCGGTATAGGACGTGATCACCCCTGAAAAGCCAAAACTCAGATTAATGATATCGACCTGATCGGCCATGGTGTTGAAGCGATTGGCAAAGTAGTTGTCATCGGAAAAGTTGATCTGTTCGACCTCCAGAGGGTCGTAGGGACCACTTCCGGAGCCGAGTGGTATCTCATAGGCCAAAATACTGGCGTCAAACGCCACGCCATGCATATTGAGACCGTTGCCGACGTCAAATCCATCTCTGTTGGCGGCAATAACGCCGGCGACTAGGGTGCCGTGGCCAATGGCATCGTCGCTTCTTGGGTTGCCGCTGCTGTAGTCACTGCCGGCATACTCGACTTTGTCGCCGCTGCCCTGAACAAATTCAATATGCTCTTCATAAACACCGGAATCGACCACCCCAACGATTACCCCGGCGCCTGTGGCACCGCGAGCATAGGCAGAGGATGCGTTGATCATTGCCAGGGCACCCATGGCGTCGTACTCATCGGTTTCAAATTCAGTGGCGAGTTCGCTTAAATTACTGGGGTCTTGGGCCTGATCTGCAAAGCTATTCCAGGGCGGTTTGCTGTTGTCTTGATTACTTGTTGCAGGGGGAATAGTGATGCCTGTGTTCGCGGGTTTTTGCCCGCCGCCACCGCCACCGCATCCACAAAGCGTGACAACAAGTCCGAGAGCCAGGGTCGCAGGAAGATTCGTCAGCAAGAGTCTACTCCTCGAATAGAGGTTATTATTAGTGGTCAATACGTTTATTTTTAGACTAAAGCGCGTAATTTTAGGAGTTTTTTTAGCCTGATGCCATAATTGCTCCAGAGGCAAAATACTCGGCGATCGAAAAAAGGAAACTCATGCATATTCATATTCTCGGTATCTGCGGCACCTTTATGGGTAGCCTAGCACAGTTGGCCAAGCAGCTTGGCCATCAGGTATCCGGTAGCGACGCCAATGTTTATCCGCCTATGAGCACCCAGTTAGAACTGGCGGGAATAGAGTTGATTGAAGGCTTTGATCCCCAACAGCTGCAGCCTGCGCCGGATCTGATTATTGTCGGCAACGCCATGTCTCGGGGTAATCCCTGTGTTGAATATATGCTCGACAATGGGCTTGTCTATACGTCTGGCCCCCAGTGGTTGGGGGAGAATGTCCTTCGAGACCAGTATGTTATCTCGGTTTCCGGTACTCATGGCAAGACCACTACCAGCAGTATGGTCGCTGGGATTTTAGAATATGCAGGATTGAATCCCGGCTTTTTGATCGGCGGGGTGCCGTTGGATTTTGGTCTCTCGGCACGTTTGAATTCAGGCAGCGACGGTTTCTTTGTGGTGGAAGCGGACGAGTATGACAGTGCCTTTTTCGATAAGCGCTCGAAGTTTGTCCACTATCACAGCAATACATTGGTGATGAACAACCTCGAATTTGATCACGGGGATATCTTTGATGACCTGGCGGCGATTCAACGTCAGTTCCATCATCTGGTGCGCACCTTGCCCAGCACTGGGCATCTTATTTATCCCCTTGATGACAGCAACTTGCAGCAGGTGGTTGATCAGGGCTGCTGGAGCCGTATACAGACATTTGGCGAAGCTGCCTCGGCCTCTAAAGGCTGGCGCTATAAATTATTGTCCGCCGACGGTTCGCAGTTTGAAATTATCGATGAGAATAACCAGTCGGCACGGGTCAGCTGGCAGCACAGCGGTCGGCACAATGTGCTAAACGCCATTGCAGCGGTGATGGCAGCCTCCACAGTGGGCGTTAGCCTGGAGAAGTCCTGTGAGGCGCTGAGTCAGTTTGTCGGCGTTAAACGGCGTATGGAGGTGATCTATGAGGATGATTCAGTCACTGTCTACGACGATTTCGCCCATCATCCCACCGCGATTATCAGCACCGTCCAAGGACTGCGGGCAAAAGTGGGCACTGAGAAGGTGATTGCCATTGTTGAGCCGCGCTCAGCGACCATGAAGCTGGGCATGCATAAGGCCGCTTTAAGTGAGGCAGTGGCGGCGGCGGATTGCGCACTTTGGTACAAAGGACCAGCGGTTAACTGGGATCTGCAGGCGGTGGCATCGGCCTGCGCGGTGCCGGCCATGGTTTGTGACGAAATTGATCAGCTGTTGGCCTGCACTCTAGAGCAGATTCACAAGAGCACTGAGAAATCCCATGTGGTGGTGATGAGCAATGGGGGGTTTGAGGGTTTTCATCTGCGTCTAGTGACGGCACTGAAAGCAGACCAGTAGGGATTAATACTGTCGGCTAAACCTTCAAGGAAAAGGTTACCGGCCCATCATTGCACAGCGACACCTGCATATCGGCGCCGAAAATACCGTATTGAGTTTTGTTGTGAGTCGCTTTGGCGCGCTTGGCAAAGTGGTTGTAGAGCGCCTCGGCATGCTCCGGCGCTGCCGCCGACGTGAAGCTTGGGCGCAGACCCTTCTTAGTGTTTGCCGCCAGAGTAAATTGCGAGACCACCAGTAAGCCGCCTTCAATATCGCGCAGCGACAGATTCATCTTTCCGCTAGCATCTGAAAACACCCGATAATTAAGCACCTTCTCGAGCAGGCGTTCGGTATGGCTCTCTTGATCCTCAGGCTCTACCGCCAGCAACAATAAAATACCCTGATCAATTTCGCCACAGACTTGGTTGTCGACGTGGACACTGGCATGGCTGACTCGCTGAATTAATCCAATCATCGGCAATCTTAAACTTTACTTTCTAAGTGATAAGCGAGTCTGTTGGTGGCCCGCACCAGTGCATCGGTGGTACCGCGCTCAGAGGAGGAGTGTCCGGCATCGCCAATAATTTCAAGCTTTGCGCTGGGCCAGGCTTCACTGAGGGCAATGGCCTGATTGACCGGACAGACCATATCGTAGCGACCGTGAACGATGGTGCCGGGAATATCTTTGAGGAGATGGGCCTTGTCGAGAATTTGATTGGGTTTTATGAAGGCCTTATTGATAAAGAAGTGCGCTTCAATACGTGCCATGGCGACGGCCATATGGGGGTTGGCAAAGCGCTCGACCACATCATTATTGCTCTGTAGGGTGGCGCAGCGTCCCTCCCAGATCGACCAGGCTTTAGCCGCTGCCATGCGCTCAAAGTCATTGTCTCCGGTGAGGCGACGATAAAACGCCGCGACCATGTCGCCGCGCTCGGCCTCGGGTATCACCTGCGTGTATTGCTGCCAGTACTCGGGAAAAATCCGACCGGCTCCATCCTGATAGAACCAGTTGATATCTTCGTCGCGGCATAAAAAGATACCGCGCAAAATTAGCCCTAGCACAAGCTGTGGATACTGTTGGGCATAGAGCAGTCCGAGCGTAGAGCCCCAGGATCCGCCGAAGACTACCCAGCGCTCAATATCCAGTGCGGTGCGAATGGTTTCAATATCGTCGATCAGCGCTGAAGTGTGATTATCCTCGAGCAATGCATGGGGGGTGGAGCGACCGGCACCTCGTTGATCAAACAAAATTATGCGGTATTTTTCCGGATCAAAAAAACAGCGATCGGTCGCAGCGGTGCCGCCACCGGGGCCGCCGTGGATAAACAGCACTGGAATGCCGTCGGGATTGCCCGACTCTTCGACATAGAGTTGATGAGGGTTGGTCACTGGGATAAATTGGATTTTGTAAGGCCGAATATCGGGAAAACGTTTGATCATTGAGCTAGTATCACCTCGGCAGGAGTTTCGTTTCGCGTGGAGCTTAGCATAGTCGATTATTTGCTCGATAAATATCTGATTGCGGCCAAACGGACAGTTAAAACGGATTAGTTAAGGACAAGAGAATGGCCGAGAATAAACGTTGCACCTGGTGCGGGGATGATCCGCTCTATCAGCAGTACCACGACCGCGAATGGGGAGTGCCCTGCCGCGATGATCAAACTCTGTTTGAGTTTGTCGTGCTCGAGGGCGCGCAGGCGGGCTTGTCGTGGATCACAGTTTTGCGTAAGCGTGAAACCTACCGCAAGGCATTTGCCCATTTTGATGTGCACAAAATTGCGGCATTTGATGAAGCGGATGTTGAGCGACTACTGCAGGATCCGGGCATCGTACGCAATCGACTCAAGGTGGCCAGCACCATTTCTAATGCCCGCCACTTTATTGAGTTACAGAGGGAGTATGGGAGCTTTAGTCATTACATCTGGGGCTTTGTTGATGGCACGCCAATCGTCAATCACTGGTGGTCTCCGGCGCAGATTCCGGCTTCCACTGAGCTGTCTGACCGGATTAGCAAAGAGATGAAAAAGCGTGGTTTTAAATTTTTTGGCACAACTATCTGCTATGCCTTTCTGCAGGCAGTGGGGGTGGTTAATGATCACACTACAGACTGTTTTCGTTACGGTCAGGACTGAGACTCGCTGAGTCTAACCAGCTAACACTTCACTAGTCGGCACTTCAACTAGCCGACAATAACCATATCGCGACCCATATGCTTGGCCTGATAAAGCCCGTTTTCTGCGGTCGATATCAGGTCGTCGATACCCGTGCACTTATCAATTGAGGCAACCCCGACGCTAAGAGAAATTCGCAGCTGGTCGCCCTGGGCCTCCATGGCGAGTTTGCCAGCCTGCGAGCGCAGTCGCTCGGCGATATTGACCGCCGCTTCGGAGTTGGCGGTTGGCAGCAGGACCATAAATTCATTGCCACCCCAGCGCGCCACCACATCTTCACCGCGCAGCGGTTCGCTGAGCAGGGCGCCAATGGCGTGTAGCACCTCATCACCGACATCGTGACCGTAGCGGTCGTTGATAAATTTAAAGTTGTCGAGATCGGCAAGCAGTATCGAGAAAGGCTGGTTTACTAGGCGGTACTGTTGATATTTCTTTTCCAGTCGCTGTTCCATATCGTGGCGGTTGGGCAGTTTGGTGAGCTGATCCTGATGGGCAATTTGATCGACGCGGCGTGACAAATCTTTGTAGCGGTTGAGGCTGCGCGAGTGAGAATTGTCCATAGCGATGGCAAACAGCGACAGCACGGCAAAGGAGGATAAAAAGCGCACTAGGGTGACGTCGTTGTAGGCGGGCATCAGGATAAATATCGATGGCCCATAAAAAAGCAAGGCGGACCCGGCGAGCACAGCGCCGAGGATAAAAATACTGCTGCGATAACCAAAGCAGCCGACCAGTACCGGAATAATGGTCAGGCACCAGAGCAGAGCGGAGCCGTCAGAGGCTCCGGAGAGCAGGTAAAAGTAGCTTCCTATCATCACCGCAGCGAGCAGGAGGCGGGCGGTGCGGGGTCGATCAAAGATCGAGTGAATGCCGAGACCAACGAGTAGGAGTGCCGCCATGGCCAGATAAAAGGTGGCTAGATCCATGTCTCCTTGGTAGTAGGAGTAGAAGGCAAAAAGTACTGAAATAATTTCCTGGCTGACCAGGGAGAAGGAGAGAAATCCCCTAGGTATAGAGTCTGTGCTGTCGAGTTCCGTCATAAGCTTCCCACCATCCATTGGTAGTAAATGTAGCACTAAATTGGCGGGCCATCATGGCCCGCCATTTTCAAGCAGATTACTGATTACTGATTACTGATTATTTATCTATTTCTAATAGCTACTTTGGCCCACGCTTGCGTTCATTCTCAGTCAGTCGCTTCTTGCGCAGACGAATGCTGATTGGAGTGACTTCGACCAACTCATCATCTTCAATAAACTCTAGTGCCTGCTCTAGCGTGTGCTTGATCGGTGGCACTAGGGTCAGTGCTTCGTCTGTTCCCGAGGCGCGAACGTTAGTCAGCTGCTTGCCTTTAATCGGGTTGACCACCAAATCATTGCCGCGGGAGTGAATGCCGACTATCTGGCCTTCGTAAACATCGATCGCGTGACCTAAGAATAGACGACCGCGAGCCTGAATGTTAAAGAGTGCATAAGCGGCAGTTTTTCCTTTAACCATACTGACCAGCGCGCCGTTTTTACGGGTGTGGTTTTCGCCCTCTTTTGCTAGGCCGTAGTGATCAAAGATACTGGTCATAATGCCTGAGCCTGAAGTCAGGGTCAGGAAGGCGCCACGGAAGCCAATCAGTCCGCGAGACGGCATAGAAAATTCTAGTCGTACGCGTCCTTTTCCGTCAGGTTCCATATTGGTCAGCTCGGCTTTACGCATGCCGAGTTCTTCCATTACTGAACCCTGGTGCTGTTCTTCAACGTCGATTACTACCTGCTCAAAGGGCTCGTGAATTTTGCCATCGACAATTTTCTGAACCACTTCCGGACGTGAAACGCCCATCTCGAAGCCTTCGCGACGCATGGTTTCAATCAGCACCGACAGGTGCAGCTCACCGCGACCCGAGACAATAAATTTGTCTGGCGTGTCGCCAGGCTTTACGCGCAGCGCCACGTTGTGAATCAGTTCTTGGGCGAGACGATCTTTAATGTTTCGCGTGGTCACATACTTGCCTTCGAGTCCGGCAAAAGGTGAATCGTTAACAATAAAGGTCATGCTTACAGTAGGCTCATCAACACTCAATGGTGGCAATGCTTCAACATTCTCTGGATCGCAGAGAGTATCGGATATACACAGGCCATCAATGCCGTTGATACAGACGATATCGCCAGCGCCGGCCAATTCGGTCTCGATCTGCTCGAGTCCAAGATAACCTTTAACATTGAGGACCTTGCCTTTACGCTCTTTGCCGTCGGCAGACTTAACAATGACCTGCTGTCCTGGCTTGAGCTTGCCGCGAGTAATTCGGCCAACACCAATAACGCCAACATAGCTGTCATAGGTGAGTGCTGATATCTGCATCTGAAACGGACCTTCAAGATCTACGTTTGGTGCTGGTACCTCTCTGACAATCATTTCATACAGCGGAGTCATGTCGTCTGCCATGTCATCGACGTCGAGACCGGCTATGCCGTTCAGTGCCGAGGCATAGATAACTGGGAAGTCGAGCTGCTCGTCAGTAGCGCCGAGGTTGTCGAACAGGTCAAAGACCTGATCCATAACCCAGTCAGGTCGAGCGCCGGGGCGGTCAACTTTGTTGATAACAACAATCGGACGCAAACCCTGTTCGAATGCTTTTGAGGTCACAAAGCGTGTCTGTGGCATTGGACCGTCTACGGCATCAACCAGTAGCAATACTGAGTCGACCATGGACAGTACGCGCTCTACTTCACCACCGAAGTCGGCGTGACCTGGGGTGTCTACAATATTGATACGGTAGTCATTCCAGTTGATCGCAGTGTTCTTCGCCAGAATCGTAATTCCGCGCTCTTTCTCCTGATCGTTGGAGTCCATAAGGCGCTCTGAGCCCACATCTTTACGATCTAGGGTGCCAGATTGGCTGAGAAGTTTGTCGACCAGTGTTGTCTTACCGTGGTCAACGTGGGCAATGATTGCAATGTTCCGCAGGTTTTCGATGGACATGAGAGATACCAGTAGGCGCAAAAAGGCGCGATTATAGGCTAATTGACAGAAACTGCTACGGATCATTTCACTAGGCGGGAGATTCTTCTGTACTCTGGACGTTGCGTTCGATCAGCATTCGGGTGATTGCAGTGGCTGGTGAGGGTGGCGCGATCAGGTTCCCCTGTAATAATTGACAGCCCGTATCGAGCAAAAGATGATGTATCTCGGGCTCTTCAACGCAGGGGGCTATGCATTTTAAACCCACCGATTTGGTCAGTTCGACCAGTCCTTTCACCAGATTCCACGAGCTTTCCATATAGGGGCACTCGGCCATTAGTTTATGGGAGATACGAATTGTATCCACATCAAATTCACGCAACTTCTGAATCGGCAAACTCTGATAGCCGACGTTGTCGACAACAAAGCGAATACCTAGGGCCCTGAGGCTATTTAATTGCAGGGTTAGAGGGTTGTGTATTTTCGGCAGAGTTTCGGTGTGAACTGTGAAAACTAAGGTATTTGGCTCGATGGAATATTTCGCTAACAATGCTTCAATGCTGGCGGTAAAAGAGGGATGTTCTAGCTCGCGGAGGCTCAGGGTGAAGTAAATCTGCTGATCTTCGCGCCACAAATCCTGGTTGCGCCACAGGTCGACCTGATTAAAAATCTGCTCGAGCAGTGTCAGAGAGATGTCGACGATCATCGAGCCTGATTCGAGCAGCCCAATAATTTCATTGGCAGCGATCAATTCATTGTCGGGGTTTTTCCAGCGCAAAAATATTTGCAGGCTGCTAATCAGATTGGTTTTGGTGTCCAGAATAGGCTGGTAATAGGGTAAAAATGACTGGCTGTTGGTTTTGTCGCGGAGCTGCTCTAGCAGGATCGCCTGAGTTTGCATCTCAGAGGGCAGTTTCTGGTTGTGGAAATAGTAGTTGGATTTGCCCTCGCGTTTGATGGTGTAGAGGGCCTTGTCGGCCTGTTGCAGAATCGCCTCACCGTCCGAGCTGCCATCGTTAAACAACACAATGCCGATACTGCAGCTGATGCGGAATTTTTCATCTTTTATTAGCAGCGGCTCGCGAGCGGCATCAATTATCTTTTCCGCGACCTGTGCGATCTGTAGTCGCGAGGGCTCTTCCTCGGTGCCGAGGTTTTCCAGCAGAACGACGAATTCGTCACCGCCGAGGCGTGCGACAGCTTCCTCGGTGCGGATCACTTTGCGCAGGCGTTGAGCAAACAGCGCCAGAGCTAGATCGCCATAGTGGTGGCCGCGTGTATCATTAATCTCTTTAAAGTGATCGAGATCGATAAAGAGTAGCGAGCAGTAATTTTGGTTGCGCTGGGCGAGGGCGACAACGCGATTTAACTCTTCCATCAAACGATGCCGATTCGGCAGACCGGTCAAGGGGTCAAAATAGGCTTGCTGCTTGATGCGCGTTTCAAGATTGACTCGGTCGGTGACATCTTCGACAAATGACGCTGCGCCGACCACATTCATGGCCTCATCAAACAGCGGTGTATCATTCCACTCGCAAATAATCTTGGTGCCGTCACGGGTGATATTTTCTGCTGTACCGGTGAAATCTTTACCAAAGAGAAAAAGGTCGTTTTCCACCTGCTGCAGCAAAAAGCTTTTCTTTTTATCAAATAAAAACTCTGTTGTACGACCCAGCACTTCCTCTTTGGAATAACCAAAAATTGTTGTCGCTGCCGGATTCCACCCGATAATCTCGCGTTGCTGGTTCCATTCGATAAACCCAAGCGGCGTTTGCTCGATCAGGCTGGTGATCTTTTGGCTGGTGGCGATCACCACGTCCGAGTGCTCGTTGGCTTTGATCATATTGCCGGTCGCCCAGCTAAAGGCTCGGCGCTGACTGAGCTGGTTGCGATTGAGAATAAAGTAGGTCAGTGCGACGAGAATTAAAAATCCAGGACTTATTTGCGCTTGGTGGCGGAGCAAAGTCAAAAACAGCGGCACAAAGATCAGACTGAGGAAGAGGTGGCGGAAGCCACTCAGTAGTGCGTAGGTGAGAGGCCAGGCATAGGCCACGGTAATCAGCATTATTGCCGCAAAGGCAGAGTTCTCCAAGCGTTCGGGGGTGATAAAAATGACTGATGCGGCACCGTAAAGTGCAGCACAGATGAGCGATGAGGTGGTGATAAGAACTCGGGTTTGACCGCTGCTAGGCCTTGCGTCGCGGCTTATATTCACCGACCAGAGCCAAATTGCCAGGTTCCCCAGCGCGACTGCTGTTAGCCAGGCCCAGTGCCAAAGCTTGGGATTTTGATCGCTCGCCAGAACAAATAGGCAGATGGCGCCGACCATCGAGATGCCTAGGCCTGCTGTGATGTTTTTGGAAACGTGCCTTTCCAGCTCGAGCTGTATCGATCTGTTGATTGAACGGGGAGTGGAGTGCTCTGCTTCCTTGAATTCCCCGAGCAAATTTTCAGTGCTCATCATCGGCTGCATCCTGCGGCTGATTTCGGTTGGACAAAACTCAGGCTAAGATCTAAATATAGTCGCTTCTCAGTGACAATGGCGACTAATCAACTCAAATAATGTGAAATAAACCACATATAGTTTTGTTCTCAATACTTATTTGTCAGTAACGCGGTGGAAGGTGCCGAAACGCTTAAGGCTAGGGGAGGAAAATGCCGATCTTTTCAAAGCCGCTTTTTTGCATCGCATCTGCATGTAGGCGGCTCATAATTCCTTTTTCGCAATAGAGTAAGTAGGACTGTTGCCTGTCCAGTTCGTCGAGGTGTTTTTTGATCTGGAAAAACGGCAGGCAGATGATTTTATTGGTCGGCCAGATTAGCGGGCGCAGCTCAGTTTCATCTGGATGACGCACATCGAGGATAACGTCTTGGGCCTGTGGCTGTGAGATTGTCTCGATGATCGCCATTATCTGAATTCCTGAATGGGTATCCATGTTGAATAGACTAGAAAGAATGGCAGATAAATCCCGCGAAAGCATTATACTGCTGCCGTTCGGCAACAATCATCAATAAAATCTTAATTTTAAGCACTTAAATGGTGCGAATGGCTTTTATTGCGCACCATAATAGTGCTTAAAGGTGTTTGAAGGTTAAGCAATGTGGATTGTTGGCTGCCTGCCACTGGCCGGTATGGCAGGTCTGGCGCTGGCTTCGCATAGCATAGCTGGATCTGCTCAGGTGTATGTCTATTGGCACGACTATTGCAGTTTCTTACGCTGTAAAAGTCTGTTGAGAATTGCTCAGGCAGTTTTGTAAGGCTTCGAATTAGTAAGCACAACTTAAAACGCACATTCCATATTGGAGGAATACATGTCTGAGAAGACTTTGAATCTTATTAAAGAAAGCGGCGCTCGTTGGGTCGACATGCGATTTACTGATACTAAAGGTAAAGAGCAGCATGTTTCGATACCGACTGGTGAAGTCGGTGATGACTTTTTCGTCGAAGGAAAAATGTTTGACGGATCATCTATCGCTGGATGGAAGGGTATCAACGAATCAGACATGATTTTGATGCCAGACGACAGCACTTGTGTCCTCGATCCCTTCACTGATGAACCAACTATTATTATTCGCTGTGGCATCGTTGAGCCTACAACTATGCAGGGCTACGAACGCGATCCACGCTCCATCGCACAGCGCGCTGAGCAATACCTGAACTCTACTGGCCTTGGCGATACCGCATTCTTCGGTCCAGAGCCTGAGTTCTTCGTTTTTGACGACATCAAATGGGGTGTCGACATGAGCGGCGCTTTCTACAAGATTAACTCTGACGAAGCCGCTTGGTCTTCAGGTAGTGATTTCCCTGATGGCAACATGGGCCACCGCCCTGGTGTTAAAGGCGGTTACTTCCCAGTACCACCAGTTGATAGCCTGCACGATCTGCGTGCTGCCATGTGTAATGCCATGGAGCAGATGGGTCTAGATATCGAAGTAC
>Ga0307488_10001163_pt1 | contig 22016 bp, 14 predicted proteins | sample SB02metaG_FD_202248 | JGI IMG/M metagenome (GOLD analysis project Ga0307488, IMG submission 202248) | Sea-ice brine microbial communities from Beaufort Sea near Barrow, Alaska, United States - SB 0.2 | ecosystem: Environmental > Aquatic > Marine > Coastal | place: USA: Alaska | collected... | reverse complement strand
TTTATTTTTTATTTTTTATTTTTTATTTTTATTAACGATGAAAGTATTTAGCTAAATAACTTTGGAATTCATCATCAATTGGAATTATAGCTGGTAGATCTAATTCAAATAATAATAATAGATTCCCACGTGCTTCTTCTTCCATATCATTCTCGTAAGGAAGTCCCTTGTTTTTCACGTGCATAAGCATTCCATTTATACATGGAATATGTTGCGTTATATTTATTTTATTATTCATAAACTCGATGTCTTTATTAAAACCGTAATAGTATTCGTATAGTGTGATCTTTATTGAATAACTGACATCATATGAATCTATCAAATTATTTATAAAAACGTTAGAACTGAGACCGTAGTCTATATTGAACGATATTTTTAGATCCCCACATTTCTTTGTAGCTGGATTCTCGTCCCCATATCCCTCAATAGTGTAATTGTCTTTAAAATTCATAAGATGAACATAGATATAGTCTCTTATTTTTCTTCCGTTGAAATATCGATTGTAGTTTATTTTCTTTGTGACGCCGTTATACACATCTTCAAATGATACTGACAGCGAGAGCTTTATATCTTTTGGCTTCATCAATAAATACAACATGAGTAAATAATGACGAGCATTATCCTTGAAAGTTGTCGCTAGTGCCGTTTCATTCAAGATAGAATGATACGCCTTATTAATTTGTATGAATGTCTCAGAATCACCATCGTTTTTGTCAGGGTGAAATATAAGACTTAATCGTTTATAGTTAGCTTTGATAGTCTCTAAACTATCACCTCTAACACAACCCAATATTTTGTAATGAGTATTCATGCATCTAAATAATACGTAGCCAATATTGATTTAAATGCGTTTACATGTAAATTTATATAATGCAGTAAAAAAACTACTCGCACAGTTGTGGTCGCGGAGACAAGTTAAATTGTGATATTGAATAAATCTCTTTATTTATATTTTATTTATGAACTCTACAACTTCTCTACAGACAACATCTTTGTCTTTGTGGGCATCGACGATGAAAACGAGTTTTCCTTCTTTTATGAGGTCTTCGATACACTGGTTATACATATTGTATAATTGAGTGATATACTCTTGAGTGATAGTTGTTTCACAATCGCGACTACGCATTTTGATTCTCTCCATGCAGAGCTCTGGTGTGCTTCGAAGATAGATGAACACGTCCGGTTTATATCCGATGCTCTCAGTGAGCTGACATATGAGATTGTATTCTTCATCTGACATAAGATTGTTCATGTGTGAATTCTTTGCGAAAATGTTACAGGCTTCCCACGGTGATCGTTCGACGATCTTGTTATTTGTGTTCATACCATTGAAACTGTTGAGGATATCGACTTGAAGCGTGAAACACCAGCGGCGCATATCTTCATAAAACTTGTGCAGGAATTTCCATTGACTTACGGGTTCGAACGCAACGTCGTAGCCATTTTTTATTAAACCCTCAAGAAGCGTACTCTTTCCACAACCGATGTTTCCGATAACTGAGATGGAAACGTTGAGTGCCATTGACGCTTAACCGGATGTCGATTAGTTTTTAAATTAATATGATATTTGATTTTAATTTAGTATCACACCAAATTATCATTTTTTGCATCTTTCTTTAAAGTCTATATCATCGTAGCATCAGTTGAACGATCATAGGATTCTTTATGCTATACATGTCTGTGAGCCTCACTATCCTCCCGAGTGCCATGTTGTTAGGAAGGCTAGAATTGTCGAATGCCAACCGATTGTACAAGTCCATATCCACCGTGTTGAGGTCGAAAACTGCGCTCTTTCCTTCCTCCTTCTGCGGTCCAAGAACTGCTTTCGTCGCCACCCGAAGCGCCCGCACGACTTCTCCCATCGTGACAGTAAGATCCGCTACGTGCACAATGCAGGTTGACTGAGCGAGTGCCGCGCGCATTACTACCCCTTTTGAGGCGTCATACGGGGGTGATCGCCAGTCCGACCCGACGTATACTTCCACCGTGCTGCGCTTGTTGATGCGCGTGTTGCTCACAGACGCCCAGCGGATGCCAGCCTTCTCCATGATACGCCCAGCTTCGTTAGTTCTTGCGAAGGGGATGATTGTGATCGTGAGCTGCGCGGCAGACGTCGGCTTGTTCGCCAGCGCATGTATTCTTGCGCGCCCCGAGCGCAGTCCCAAGTCGCCGTAGTTGCATAGTGTCGATCGTGTTCTCATAGCTTCAGTGCTGTAAAAGTGTGAAAGAGCTATTGGGGGGCACGTGTTGTCGCAGATATTTGTCCAATAGAAATAGTACTTCAACCGGACCAAACTTAGTCCGCAGTCGGTAGTCAGTTTATGACACCTGTACTCATTTTATGACACTAGGAGGCACTCTATTCGCTCGCGCCGCCAGATCACCTGATTTTTACCGTTTTCACCTGATTTTAACTGGCACTTGAACCGACGATCAACCGACTTGAACCGACGATCAACCGACTTGAACCGACTATCAGCAGACTTGAACCGACAATCAACCGATTTAAACCGACAATCAACCGATTTGAACCGACAATCAACCGATTTGAACCGACAACTGTCGGTTTATTACGCACAATTGTCGCAGCGCCGACAAAGTAACCAACAAAACTAACTAGGGTCGGGGGCGTGTTGTCGCAGATATTTGTCCAATAGAAATATCTGCGTAGAGAGTAGAGATGGTTTTTTTTCGGTTTAGACAAGTAATTAGGTTCATATGATTCTACTTCGCGTGCAATGTAGGATCATTCTGTATTGCACTCATGAGCAATATAAACCAAAAGGCTCTCGCGAGATGGAAGGACCACCCCACCATGAAGACAGTCTGCCTTGACCCGCGATGCCCCTATCACGATAGTAATAGCACTATGTCACAAATGTTCCGCACCTTTTTGAAGGTGATATGCGAGTCCTCTGATCAACAGTCTCCTTCGGAAGGCGAAGAAGATCTGCAGTTTCCTGTGGACGATGTGGAAGATGAGCCTGATGACTTGGAGTATTTGGGGGACCTAATCGACGTGAACATGCACGACATAGCAGGTGATCCCACCCAGCTTATCAGGCCCGAATGCACGCTTACCGACGAGAAGATGCTTCAGCGCCAGGGCAACGCGGAAGTCTTCTACGCCTCTTTATATAACCAGGAAATACACAAGACCAAGGCGAAGGATACTTTGAATGACCCTGTCTTTGTTGTACCCGTTGTCAAGGACATGGCTGATTGGCTTGAATCCGTTGGACACTATCATGGTGAAAAGAAGGTTATCTACTTGCCGCTGAGCGTCATGTTGACCTACCAATCTTTGTGCTTGGAGTTTAAATCTGCCAAGAACCTGGACCTTCCCGAACAGTTCACGTCCATCATCGAGAACCCCGGGTCCAATACGTCTCTTCACTTCGCTGCTGGCGTCGGGTGCGCTGGGACCAACTTCGTGAAGTACAAGAAGCAAACTAAAAACACAGTTAATGGAACAGTTGATGGTCCCCCTTACTTGTCTCTTGGAGGACTGCAGTCGATCACTTTGCCATCGATGAAAGGTGATCGCGTCCTTCCCAAGAGTATCACCGGCGCTGAGTACAAGCGCCGCATGTCTGTCGTCTCCACCGTCGATCAGACTATATCGCCCTCCTTCATTCTTCCTAACAGTTTGCTGTTCGGGGATGAGGAGAACAAGGTCATGATCAACTCTCTTCGCATCATGAACCCGATGGTTCTTGTGAATAGGAGCAAGGGCACATCGCCAATGCACCAGCGCTTGATTGAAGCTGTAAAGGACGGTATTAAGCGTAACAGGACGTCCTCGGTGGTAGGTATTCCGTTTCCTGCTGCGAACTTCTCCGACAAGCGCCTGGCCAAGATCGCAGCAAACCCTATTTTGCAGAGCCCCTCATGCTACGATCCTGGCTTCTGGTATCACATCGTCACCTTGGCTTTCGGCGATGATGAGTCCCTGCAGTTGCTCGTGGTTACGAAGAAGTTGTTCGGCGGTGCAGCTGTATGCTTCCTGGAGCAGAACAAAGACAAAACGTTATCCTTCAAGACTGATAACGTTTTCGTTTGGGCCCTGCCGCCGATCATCAACGGCAACAAGAAGCTGGCGAAGGTCGCCTACTCCCGCTGTGCCACTGGCTACTCCCCTACCGCGCGGGCATATTTCGCTACGGACTTCTTGCCGGCGTTCGTCATTAACACAGAGAACTCATTGGTGATGTGCCGGGTGATCGCGCACGAGGTGTTCAAGTTCATCGACGTAAAGGGATGCAACAATCGATTGACAAAGGTGCATGAAGTGGCTGGATGCAAATTCAAGAACAGTACGCAGCTCAAGTTGTATCAGAAGCAGGTTGAACCCTTGATGGACATATTATCACGCAAGCTGCGTTTGGCGTCTATGGCTCCCAAGGGTGAGTTCCATGGGCTGCACAGCAGCTGGATCGCTCAGTCTAACACTGTGGTTGGTGTTCCTGTTCTTGATGTTAACATGTTGCTCTACTCGCTTGCGTGCCGCGAAAAACCTGTCGTTATCCAGCCGCGCGTTACCAAGAAGATTATGAAGGAGCCTAAGGAGCCTAAAGTCGTGCATAATATCTTCAACGTGCCGCCTGAGCTTAAAGCCGCCATATACCCCACAGGGTTCCCTCAGCTCGTCAAGAACATGGACGCCAATAACAGCGCTAATATGATTCGGGACAAAAACGAGGGCAGGCGACTGAGCACTGGTATCACACATTTGAAGTTGCAGGATGCCGCGCAGCTGGGGGACACCCGGCGTGTCAGTGAGCTTTCCGGGCGAGTTGTGAAGTTGAGCGCCGAGGAGCGTGGCCACGACACCAGCCTCTACGACGGTGCATCGCTGCTGAACGACCAGAAACGTCGTCGAGAGTTCGAACAAATCGGCGACAATGACCTTGCTGAGTTTGTTAAATCAAATTTGAAATGTGTTGATTCTGATGTAGAGATGGACGATGATTTCCAGAACATTTGGGACGCAGTCAAATAATGATGAACATCATACCTTTTTTTACTTCATACTTCATGAACAGCATATGAATCTCTACCTTTTCGTATGCAGTCAAACAGTAAATTTATATTATTCTATTATTTCTCTATTATATAGCATTATCGAATGATATCGGCCTATTGGAATAATAATAATAAAAAACATCAAAGATATATCGTCACGTCATCACCAATCAATTGTGAATTAAGTCATACATCTCCAAGAATATGTGTTCGTATATGAAGACCTTCTTGCTACACTTGAGGATATCGCACTGTGATCTCGAAATTAAATCAACGATATTGTGAATGTTCTTCTTCAACTTCGCAACTTTTGTGCATTTCTTCAGTATAACTCTACATATCCATTCATCTGGTAAAGAGTAATAGAGAAGTTTATTGACACTGATTCTGATTGTTTCGATAACTCGTTCAAGCGACTTACTCTTCTTCATGAACTCAAAGAGTTTCTCTATCTCTTTTTCAAACAAATTCTCAAAAGTCGATTCTGTTTCAGCTGTTCTGTGTAGTTTCTCTAAGTCACATAGACACGTGAATAGATCATTATCGCATGCTTGGATCACGCTGTCTAGATTAATACCGTCTATCTCATTCTTGAGGCATACCCTTTCGAGTAATTGTTTCATTTGAACAGCGTTCATCAAGGGAACTCTTAAGAAATGGAAGAATCCTGTTAAGGTGTCGTTAACTGACATATAGTTTGTCGCGCTGATGATGAAACAGCAATTATGCACCCCACGTTCGATCAGACTTTTATAGGGTTCTTGAAAGCGTAGCAACACCTTGTCGAAGTTTCTCAGAACTATTATGTGTTTGTCGAAGAGCATAGGAGACCGCTTAACGATCTTCAGTATGAACTCGTATACTTCACCTCTGTTCTTCCTTTGAATACAATCGAAATCGATATCGACTATGTTATCCACGCTGCGGAATACGATTGAGTCGCACGTTTTAGTTTGCGTTTTATATTCAGTTTTATGGCTCAGTCTATGGATCAATTCATTCGTGATGAGGATGTTAGTGTATTGATCTTTTGAATAGACGAAATAGTTCATATCAGTCTCAAAGTTTTGGTAGTCATGTTTATGGAGGATATCGGCATATTCAGTGACAGTGTTTATCAGAACATTAGATAATGATGACATCTATCATTCAGTTATTTACTATAAAATATGTTGTACATAAATCAATTTTTATTCCACACCCAATATTAGGATGATGACACGATGATTATTTATATTTAATTAAAAATAGATATCAAATTGATGTTTCATCATCGTCCATCATCCCTTCGCGACTTACATATCAGATCCTTCGATAACTCCATATGAACGTCAAGACAATGTTTATGAATTCTCTTAGATAAAACATATTGAATACTACACTATTTGGCTTTGCCGTGTTACAGTTAGTTATATATAGAGGTTCTAAGACATTTATAAGGGATTACCTTAGAGTTTATATAGAGTTATCGAAAAGTCCATATGGATCGTCGCGAGAAATGATGTATGAGATCGATTTTCAATTTTTCATTTTCATAACTTTTCATCCGTTTTTTTATAATTTTTATAATTTTTTTTTTTAAGTTTTCGTTTTTATAATTTTTTTTTATACATTTACATCTTACCTATTTTTTATAGGCAGTTTGTTAATTTACATATTTATTTAAAGCATAATTATCTATTAATAATATTAATAATATTAATAGGCAAATGAGGTATATTTGTTCTGTATGCAGTTATGAAACGTCTCGAAAATGGTCATATGATGATCATATCAGTCGTCCAAATGCTTGTGATAAAAGAAAAAAGAGAAACAGTCATAAAGTTCAGGATACGATTGTAAATGTCGAGGATAAGATTGTAAATGTTATTGTAAATGTTGAGGATAATAACAATTCAGAAGGACACAACGTGGTAAATAAATGTATAAAATGTGGTAAAATTTTATCATGTAAAAAAAGCTTAAATAAACACTTGAAATCATGTAATGATGTAGATTCATTACAATGTTTCACTTGTAAGAAAAAATTCTCAACTAGACAAGGAAAATATCAACATTTGAAGAACGTTAAATGCACGCCTGTTATTATCGAAGATGAAAAAGATATTAAAATTAAAGATCTTGAAAAGCAGTTAGAGGAAGAAAAAGCTAAGCCTAAAAATCTAACGATTAATAATAATAATTTTAATGCTAACATCACATATAATGCTTACACTAATCTAACAACTGATCACATCACTTGGCAAGATACAGCAGCTATGTATAATCGTAATGAAGGAGATCTTCCTAAAACATTCTTTGATGTAGGAACACAAATACACGACGTTCCTGAGAATCAATGTATCGCATTATTAGAAGGTCCTAAATATAATTATTGTATCTTGAAGGAAGGTAGAAATGAATCAAGATATCCTTTGCACATGATACTTCCAAAGCTTATAAAAGGAACGGCAACAAAGATTGAATCTGACCTTAAAATAGCTCAATATAAAGACGCTATTATTGAAAATACGAATGATGAATATAAGTTAGCTAAAGATCTCGACACTTTATACCAGTTATCTCTCATGGATTCACCAGACGGAGAAATGACGAAAAAAGATATCGAATTTTTTAAAAAGCTTATTAACACATATTCGAATACAGTTAAACATGTTCTTTTGTGCGCATCAAAAGAACATCTATAGTTATAATTTATCATTCCCCATCACCCTCCTCATTTCACCGTAGCGCTGCCCAATTATTCTCCCGAGAAGGTAAAACTTGTTTTTTTTCATTTGGCGCGTTGAATCCACTCGTCCTGTGTTTTTTTAGCATGGCATTCGACACACATAGCGGTGGCGTTTTCTTTACAGTCAGGTCCATTATTCCAAAGAGGAATGGTATGGTCAATTTGAAACGTTGATACTAATAGTGAATTACAAGCACTACAAGTCCATTTTTGGTCTGATGCGATTTGTTTTTTAATGCTTTCATTTAATGCTCCTCTTTTTATTTTTTGTTTTCCTTTTAAGAATTCTTCAATAGTCTTACCATTTAGACCTTTGATATTAATGTTATTTATTAAATAATCGATTGTGTTGTTATTTGTTTCGATTGTGTTTTTGTGTGTTTTTGTGTGTTTCACATGTGTTTTAATTGTGTTTTCATGAGTTTCAATTGTATTTCTATGAGTTTCAATTTTATTTTTTTGTGTTTCGATTGTGTTGTTATTTGTTTCGATTGTGTTTTTATGTGTTTTCATGAGTTTCAAATGTGTTTTAATTGTGTTTTCATGAGTTTCAATTGTATTTCTATGAGTTTCAATTTTATTTCTATGAGTTTCGCTTGTGTTTTTTTGTGTTTCGATTGTGTTTTTTTGTGTTGTTATGTGTTTCGATTGAGTTTTAATTGTGGTTTTATGTGTTTCAATTGTATTTTCATTTGTTTCAATTTTATTTTTTTGTGTTTCAATTGTGTTCTTCAGAGATTTAATTAAATCTGTTTGTGATTTAGATTCTAAATTCAATCTTTCATTTGATTCATACATAGTTTCTGGTAGATCTTGAGGTCGTGAACATTTAACGTTCTTGATATGATGCCACTTTCCTGATGTTGAAGTGAATGCCTTTCTACAAGTAGGGCATTGTAACGAGGATACTCCTTTACATATGTTGATGTGCCTATTCAAACTTTTTTTACTCGATAATACTTTACTACATTTCATACATTTATTTACAACGTCATTATTTTGGACATCAGAATTTTCACCAACACCATCATTATTGTTTTGTGTTTCAATCTTATTTTTTTGTGTTTCGATTGTGCTTTTTTGTGTTTCGATTATATCTCTTTGTGATTTAGATTCTAAATTTAATCTTTCATTTGCTTCATACATAGTTTCGGGTAGATCTTGTGGTCGTGAACATTTAACGTTCTTGATATGTTGATATTTTCCAGGCGCTGAAGAAAATACCTTTCTGCAAGTAGGGCATTGTAATGAGGACACTCCTTTACATATGTTCAAGTGTTCATTCAAGCTTCTTTTACAAGATAATACTTTACTACATTTCATACATGTATTTATGATATCGACATTTTGTTCAACAACATCAATAGTTTTCTTCTCAGCTTTATGACTCGTTCTCTTGAGTCTCTTCTCACAAGCATTTGAACGACTGATGTGATCATTATATGACCATATCCTGGACGTTTCATAACAGCAAACATTACATCTATGTTTCATCAAACTATTTATATTATAGAAGATGAGTAGCCTTTAAATATATATATAAATTAACGACCTACAAAAAAACAGGTAAAAACAAGAAAAGTTTTGGAATGAACTCAACCATCAAGTCTTTATGGACTTATCAAGCTCTTTTACGACCATATACAATGTCTCATTGATTTATATAGAATCACAAGGACACGAAGGTAAAACTATAAATTAAAAAATGAATTTGTGCATTCAAAAAAATGAAACTGATATAAACGATCACAATCAATTGAAAGTATTAAAAATGCTTACTAAAAAACAGCAGCTTATTCTCACCAAGTTTTCCAATGGTGAAAATATATTTATAACTGGACCAGGTGGATGTGGCAAATCGTTCATCATCAACGAGTTGATCTCCATAGCCAAGAAAGATAATAAGAAATACGGTGTTACAGCAACCACTGGATGCGCTGCGGTCCTCCTCGGAAACAGTGCTAAAACAATCAACTCTTGGGGAGGTATCGGTCTGGCTAACAAAGACATCGATATTGTCGTTCATCAGGTGACCTCCAATAAGAAGAAGAGTAAGGCGTGGAAGAGTGTGGATATCCTCATCATCGATGAAGTGAGCATGTTATCTAAAAAAGTGTTTGAAGTATTAGATGCCATCGGCAAAGCAGTCCGAAAGAACTCAAAACCATTCGGCGGTATTCAAGTCGTCTTTTCAGGAGACTTCTACCAACTTCCACCGGTCGGAGATAACGACACTGACTCTAAGGCATTCTGTTTTGAATCCGCGCTGTGGTCAGAGACTTTCAAAGAGAATCAAATCTCTCTGAAGAAGATATTCCGCCAAGAAGGCGACGAAGTTTTCAAGAAGATCCTCCATCAAATAAGAAAGGGAATCATAACACAAAACTCTCATGACGTGCTCAAGTCCTGTGTGAATAAGAAGAATACATCAGAGATCATGCCCGTAAAACTGTATCCCCGAAAGAACGTCGTGGACGCTATCAACAACAAATATAATAACAACCTCACCGGTAAGTCATACGAATACGGAATCAAAATGTTTGAGACACACACCGACAAAGATGATAAGAGCGTTACGAGAACGGAGATAAAGAACAGCGATAGACGCGATAGATTCTTACAGGCTAACTCTCTAAAGCAGATAGAGCCACTCACTCTCAAGAAGGGTTCTCAGGTTATGTGTATCGTCAATCTGGACATGCAGAGCGATACGCAGATCTGCAACGGAAGCTGTGGAACCGTCGTGGATTTCTCCACCAACAAGAATCCTATCGTTAAGTTTCATAACGGTCGCACACTTGAGATGGCCACATATTCGCGTAAAATTGAATATGAAGAAAAAGAATATGAATTTGAGATGACCCCGTTGATCTTATCCTGGGCGATGACCATTCATAAGAGCCAAGGGGCAACTCTGGACATCGCAGAGATCGACATTGGAAGCGATATATTCGAATGCGGTCAGACATACGTCGCTTTATCTCGCGTGAGATCATTGGATGGACTATATTTGACTTCATTTGACGTTAATAAAATTAAAATAAAGGTAAAAGTGAAGAATTTCTATGAAAGTATCGCGGATAACTAAGCGTTCTCTAATAAGGGAATATCTGGACCAGTATTCATATTATAAGCTATTATGAAAGGGAGAAACGCATTCATAGTATTGTTTGTCCGTTCTATCTCTATCTCCTGATATTTCTTCAATTGCGTAATAGGTTTTCTTTTTATTATTTTTTTGTAATATGAATCTTCCATATTATTTATGAAACTCTCTACATGTTTCATAAACATCCTACACATGACGAGTCGTTTGTCATCATCCTCAATGGATTCGTATAATCCATGTAGTCTGTATATTTGTTCTACGGTATCCTCTATCGATCCAGACATACTTACATACGTTATGTATCGTTTTACTTAAATACATTTTCATGTAGTATTTTCTTGATCCTATAAGCCGTGAACTGCGCTACGGGATATGTCTCTTTCAATATGTCAAGAGTGCCCTTCAACGAATTATTCTTTCTCGTTATCAACACACACTCAACAACGCCTTCATTACTATAATCGAACGTTTCATTTTGATGATTGAAAAATAATTCGCGGCCCTGAGATGTCATTCTATACCCATCGATGATGAGCTTATTGGCGTGCACGCGATCGTGACATTCCTTACACAACGCTACCAAGTTATGAGCATCGTTTTTGTGATGAATACCGATATATCCGTCAGTGTCAGCCGTGTGTTGTTCCTTTATATGATGTACATCATTCGCTCGATTCTCCTTACACACCGAACACATGTTCTTAACAACGTCCTTATTGTATTGCGATTGCGCATGACTATCGTGTGCGCTGGACTGAATATATTCGTTTCGAATGTCAAAGGCCGCCTTCATGAATAGATCACCCATGTCCAGTGATTTACACACCTCTAACCCGTATAGGGTATTACCTATACCTTCTTTGAGTTTCCTATCGTATATGATCTTGTCGTTATCATACGTAACACTCAGATGATAAAAGGATACATTGCTTTGCTTCATGTGCTTATGAAGTTCGTGCAGGTGTGTCGTGAAGATAAAAGAAGCTTTATTCTGGGCGAGTATTTGGATACCCGCAGACACGATTGAGACTGCAGAGATGGTCTCTGTTCCGGAACATAATTCATCACCTATGATCAGACTCTTATCATCGGCACATTGTAGAATGGTGCGCAACTCAGCCATCTCCAAAACAAATGTTGATTGATTCTTATAGAGATTATCGTTTCCCGTGATGCGAGTGTAGATGGCTGTGTACGGATGAAAGGTGAAAGAAGATGCTGGAACAAACATTCCAGCCTGTGCCATGATGAGCGCGATACCAAGAGACTTCATGAGACTACTCTTTCCAGAAGCATTTATACCGTATAGGATGATGCCGTTTTTGTTTAAAGTTATATCGTTAGATACATATTCTATATTTTTATTGATGTTCTCGATGATGATGTGGCGTAAGCCTTTAGCGTCGACGTGTCCTGCGCCAGCTTCTGCCTCGACAACGTCTGGAGCACACAGTTTATAGGCTTTATTGTTATGCACACAAGCACAGTGGAAATCTATAGACTCTATAGCGATAACGAGATCTTCCAGTTCTTTTTTATAAGTAGTTTTAATAACATCCACAACAGAATAGTATTTAATCTGAACAATTTTATTCATATCAACGTTCGCCTTACATATCTCATCGTTCAATTGTTTTTCATTCTTGATGAAGATCTTACTCACCGTCTTATTATGAGAATACGAACAACCATCGAACGCTTTCTTATTCGTCTTCATACACTGTTCTAAACGCTTGACGGAGCAAACTATGTGCCAACCATCTCTATCGTTATGTTCCAGTTTGAAATGTTCAGATAATAGTTTGAATTCATCCAAGGCATGAACGAATACGTCTTTTGAACGCTCTATGATCGCTTCAAACGGCTTTATCTCATCGAGGCTCGAAAACAATGCTCCAGATAAGGTATTGAAGATATTCACATCATCAAAACAAAACACAGATGACATGTATGTTATCAGGTGGTTAATGTCGCCGATACCACCATCCATCATAGATGTGATCATTTGAATACTCGATATAGAGTTAAAAATACTGAGAATATCATACGGGTGAATCTTTGATGATGGTTTATGGAATATCTTCTCGACATCCTTAACATGTTTAAGCTCATTTCGGATGGTGTATACATCATAGCTTGAGAAGGTGTTGATCTTCGAATAAGAGGCACATATGACCTCCTTGTCTGATGAAGGATTCAAGAGGCGGTTTCTGAAGTATCGCTTACCGATAGATGTGATGCAAGTATTTAAGATATCCAAAACGGAAACACTTCCGCTGGTGATGTTCAGCTGAACGGGGGCATTATGGGCAATCTTCAATTTATGTTCAGTCTCGATGGGTAGAGGGCTGTATACGTTCAGAGTATGCGAAGGATTGTGTTGATGAGCGAAATGAAGTAAATATGAAAACGCAATAGAACCTAATAGTTTCCTTTCGATGTTTAGAAATTCAAAAATAGATAACTGGTTGTTATTGACGTAATGCGTCGTCATAACACTCTCCTGAAAGCACGGTTTAGTATAGTCGCACGTGAGGATATTTATTTTATTATATATCTTGACATCATTAGCAAACAACTGCATGAACGTTTCTTCATCAACTGACGACACAGCATTCGCGGTGCTCGAAAGGATAACCTCCTTCGGATTGATGAATATCATGACTTTTTGAAGTTCCTCCATAGTCATATTCTTATCTTTAACATCGTGTATCTCATCGACATACGTCTTACCGGTGCTGCAGTCTATGCATGCTATCCCTACGGCTAAGGAGTTGCCACCGTTATATGAATCCAAATAAAGGTGCATGATGTAGTTCGTCGTGGTATTCGTGTATATCTTTTCTTCATAAGTCGCGGGACTGATGATTCGTGTAACTTCCCGTTTGGGATTAGGGGGTGGTGTTGTTTGTTCGACGAGTACGACAGTTTTATTATTGGTCACAAGGATATCTATGAACTTGTGCAGAGTATAGCTGGGAAACCCGGACATGAGAGGGTTCGAAAACGAATTCTCGATGATGTTCTTATTCTTTCGAGATACTTGGATCCCGAGAAGTCCAGCTACGTTATATATGTCCGCACCAGAAACAGTATTGTTGTAATTGACTCCATAGAGCTCATAGAATCCCCCAACTTCCATGAGAACTACCGTGTCTTTTCCATATAGTGTCTCATACTCTATGCAATAATTCATATAATCATCGTAAATCATGTTTATGATCGTCGTCGTTCGTATTAATCTAATTAATAAAATGTTAATTATGTTTAAATCGTTCTAATCGAATGGATAATCCAACTATTCCTTGTGAACTGTGCGGGAGAAATGTTCCATTCAACGACTATATAGAACACGTTGAGTTATGCCGCCATAGGAATTCGGTTTTAAACTTGTTAAATCCCTTGTTGAACACCTTTTTACAGTCAAATAACGTCATGGATGATACCCTGGCACACATCGCATCTATAGAAGATTTTGTGGATGAATATCAGATGAACAGCATCATCGCCGAAATGATAGGCAACGTCCATCATGGAGTAAATGATACAGACGAGGCGATAACGGATGTTGATATATCGGATATCGAAAAGGATTCGAAATGTTCAATTTGTTTGGAGAATTTCGAACACATAGATAGCATCGTGAAGACTAAGTGTAATCATCTATTTTGTAAGCCGTGTATAACGAAATGGTTTCAAGATAATAATAAGTGCCCGCTATGCCTATTCAATTTTAACGAATAATAATGAAATCTGAAAAAAGATTTAAGTAAAAAAATGATTAGGTATATATAATTACGGACGCATATATATGATACACTGATCATGTCAAGCTTTTCAGATTTGACTTTTCAAACGGAAACATGGAAGGTTATCAACACCATGTTTGGTAATGACAAGAAGAGCGTCGGCAAAATGTTGATTAAGCACCAGTTGGAGTCTTTCAACGATTTCATAAAGACAAAGATCGAACACATCATCAACGGGTTCAATGATATTGAGATTCTCCACAAATACAACACGAACATCAGCGACTTCAAATATAACATCAACTTGAGTGTTATGAATCCTCGTTTGAACAAACCTGTCATCTATGAGAAGGACGGCAGCACAAAGCTCATGACCCCTAACGAGGCTCGTCAGAGGAATTTCAGTTATGCTGCCCCCCTGTTCGTCGATATTGTGATTAAAAATAAGTGGTATGACGAAGACGAGAACATGCAGTCTAACGAGAAGATCATAAAGAATATCAACATCGGCAAGATACCGATCATGATCGGTTCAGACTATTGTGTTCTGTCGAGCATTAATGAGACTATCACGGACGAGTGTGCTTATGACAGCGGTGGCTACTTCATCATCAACGGGAACGAGAAAGTCATCATCAGTCATGACAGGATCTCTGAGAACAAGACGTATGTATTCCTTGATAACAAGGCTACGCAATACTCTCACATCTCCGAGATCCGTTCTGTTCCCGACAACACATTCGGGCCACCGAAGCTGACGACCATCAAGATGACATCGAAATCCAATCAATTTGGCAGATTGATGCGGATCAACATTCATCATATCAGAATTGACGTTCCCGTCTTTGTGTTGTTCAGGGCACTCGGAATTGAGTCGGATAAGAAGATAATCGAGATGTGTGTCTATGATGTGTCCAAGCCAGAGAGCAAGATTCTCATGGAGTATCTGAAAGGTTGTGTGAACGAGGGCAACTTCGTGCAGACTCGTATTCAGGCTCTCGAATACCTGAGTAAATACCTTAACATCAGTGGTTATCCAAAAGAGATAATCCAAAATAAAAATAAGAGAATCAGCATTGTTCTGGATATATTGAAGAACGATCTCCTGCCACACGTGGGTAAGCGTCTTGAAGATAAGGCGTTATATATCGGATACATGTTGCGTAAGCTCCTTGAGTGCTTCACTGGACTCCGAAATTTAGATGACAGGGACAGTTATCTGAACAAGAGGATCGATACGCCTGGAATCATGATGGCGAATCTATTCAGACAATACTACGGTAAAGTTGTGAAGGATACGAAGAACATGATTTATAAGGAGTTGAACAGTGGTGCTTGGAAGTCGAGCAACAACATTGACAACATCATCAACAAGAATAATATCTATAAAATAATTAAATCGACTACTATTGAATCTGGATTGAAATACGGTTTGGCGACTGGTAATTGGGGTATTAAAAACATCAATTCGAAGCAGGGTGTCGCCCAGGTGTTGAACAGGCTCACATATTATGCGACCATATCACATCTTCGCCGCGTGAATACTCCTATTGAGAAGTCTGGGAAGTTGGTGCAGCCGAGGAAACTGCATAACACGCAATGGGGTGTCATTTGTCCCGCTGAGACACCCGAGGGAGGTAGTGTTGGTCTCGTGAAGAACATCGCGGTAGCAGCTTCTATCACCATCGCCTCTAACTCAACGCCTATATTAGAATTTCTAAAGGAAAATGGGCTATGTGAATTTGATAATCAGAATACGACTAACCTATACGATAATGTATGGCTCGTATTGAATGGGAAGATTCTTGGAACACATAAGGACTCTAAGAAGATTTACGATCTGCTCGTTGACGCGAAGAGGAGTGGTCATCTGAACATTTATACGTCTGTTGTTTGGGACATTAACAGAAATTCTATCAGTATGTCATCGGAGGGTGGAAGGAGTGTGAGACCGTTATATATTGTGGACGAAAACAATACGTTGCGCTTCGACAAGAAATACGCGGACGAGATCAATTCTGATACTAAGTGGGCTGATATGATATGTTCTATCAACAACAAGAGACCTATTGTGGAGTATCTTGACGTGGAGGAATCAAACAGCAGGATCATCGCAATGAATGTGAATGATTTGAGTAAGAAAACCAAATTTACGAATATGGAGATACATCCTTCTCTGATATTGGGAGTTCTGGCGAGTAACATTCCGTTCAGCGATCATAATCAAGCTCCTAGGAACACGTACCAATCGGCGATGGGAAAGCAAGCAATTGGATTGTATACTTCTAATTACAGGAAGAGACTCGACACGATGACGCATATTCTCAATTATCCTCAGAAGCCTCTTGTTAATACCAATATGGCTAAGATTCTCTTTGCTGATGAAGTGCCTTGTGGTATCAACGTTATCGTGGCTATCGCTACTTTCACAGGCTATAATCAAGAAGATTCTATTATGCTTAATCGATCATCTGTGCAGAGGGGTTTATTCGCGAGTACCTATTATAGAACTATAAAGGAACAGTGCACCAAGAACTTGTCTACTGGCGAAGAGGAGATGTTCTGTAAGCCCGACGAGATCATGAAAACCACTGGAAAATTGTCGTATGATAAGATAGGCAGCGACGGCTTCGCTAAAGAGAATACCTTTGTATCCGCAGGGGACGTCATCATCGGTAAGTGTATGCCTATAAAATCAAATGAATCTATATCTTATAAAGATACCAGTGTTGTCGTGAAGGAAAATGAGTATGGATTCATTGACATGAACTGTTCTTCTAATGCATATTTCAATAACACGAGTGCCGAAGGATACAGTTTCGCGAAGATCAAGATGAGAAATTATAGGGAGCCTACTATCGGAGATAAGCTTTCCAGTAAGCATGGACAGAAGGGAACCGTCGGTATGATCTACGATCAATGGGAATTGCCTTTTACGAAGGATGGACTCGTTCCGGATATCATTATCAATCCGCATGCTATTCCGAGCCGAATGACTATCGCACAGTTGATCGAGACTATTATGGGTAAAGCGTGTCTCGTGAAGGGATGTTATGGCAATGCGACGCCATTCACCAATCTCGGCATTGAATCTATAACGGAATGTCTTGAGAAAGAGTGTGGTTTAGACGCCAGTAGTGATGAAATCATGTATAACAGCAGGACCGGGGAACAGATGAAGACTAAAATCTTCGTTGGGCCAACGTATTACCAGCGCCTGAAGCACATGGTGACGGATAAGATCCACTCGAGGAATTCTAATGGTCCAATCGTTTTACTTACAAGACAACCGTCAGAAGGGCGTGCGAGGGCTGGGGGGCTTAGGCTCGGGGAAATGGAGGTCGAATGTAACTGGGGACATGGAACAATGCAATTTCTGAAAGAACGATTTATGGAGTGTTCGGACAACTACAGATTGTTCGTGTGTAAGAAGTGCAACAACACGGCAACCGTTAACCCAGAGAAGAACATCTACCACTGTAACATGTGCGACAACAAGATTAACTTTGCGGAGATCAGAATCCCGTATGCTACGAAGTTGATGTTTCAGGAGATTCAGAGTATGGGCATCAGCACGAAGTTCATCACATCAACATAAAAAGTAAAAAAAGTAAAACAAACAAACAAACAATTTAAATAATTTCAACATCACAATATTTTTTTTGCGCGTCAATGAGATATTGGGAATTAGAATGATAACAATAATAATAAACTTTTTGATATCCATTTGGCTCGTGTGATTTATCTTGAAGAATTTCTTTAACCTTTTCCGATACAGTTTTAGCTCTTTTTATTAATGTTATATTTCCCTTATCGTAGGTGTCGGGATTCACTCGAATTGTATATACCGGTATATTTTGACAGTTATGTAATCTTTGAATTGCTTCATTTTGTTGGCTGATTTTACTTAATTCACAAGATGTTTCATATTCAACATGTGAATTTTCATCAATTTCAACGACGACAGCTACTTTATTTGAAATGAGCCAAACTAAGTCGGGACGTCTTTTTTCGAGATTTTTGCAATTTTCCCCGACGGCAAGTGTTTGATCCATCGTATTTGGCTCAAAACCGACATGTTCGATGATCATTGATCCGAATATCTTTTCAATTCTTTCTGGAGCACTCGGTTCGCAATCAGCACAGATTCCAAGAGCATATCTTTTCTTGGAACTTAGTCTTTTGGACAAACAAATTTTACAAATACTTTTACTAATTAATTCACCAATAGGACATTCTGTACATCTTGACTTATATTTTTTATGGATACATATTTGACTGCCATCACAATCTATGCATTCGCTTATGCGTTTATTATGAGAACATATCTGTGATCCTCCAATTCCTAAAGCGGCGCATTTTTTACAATCTTTTCTTCGTTTATCATGTTCGCAAATCTGAGAACCTCTGCATTCAACACAAAAAGCTTTATTTTTTTTATGTTCGCATGTACTACTACCGATGCATAACACACATTCACTTCGTCTTTTATCATGCTCACATATTGCTGAACCTTTACATAAACGACAGTGTGCTTTTACTTTATCATGTTCGCAAATCCCTTTTCCTTTACAAGAGACACAATAGTATACATCTTTTCCATGTGTGCATACATCCTTTCCGCCACAAGTTTTGCATCGAGCTTTTCGTTTTCCATGGATGCACATCCCTTTACCCTCACATGGAACGCAAAAATATTGATCTGTGCCATGAGGGCAAAGCTTTTTAATTCTTGGTTTAGGGTCTTTTACTTCTTCTTCTTTATCTTCTTCTTTATCTTCACAAGGATTACAAATTTTACAGCGAGTTTTTCTCTTTTTATGTTGGCATAGACCACTACCATCGCATAACACACATTGGTTTCGTCTTTTATCATGTTCGCAGAACATTGAACCTTTACATAAACGACACTGTGTTTTTAATTTATCATGTTCGCAAATCCCTTTTCCTTTACAAGGACCACAATAGTATACATCTTTTCCATGTTGGCATACATCCTTTCCGCCACAAGTTTTGCATCGATGTTTTCGTTTTTCATGGATACATATTCCTTTACCCTCACATGGAACGCAAAAATATTTATCTTTGCCGTGAGGGCAAAGCTTTTTAATATTTGGTTTAGGGTCTTTAACTTCTTCTTTATCTTCACAAGGACTACAAAAAATAGATGCCATTTTTCAATTATATTTGATATAATTTAACATCTAAATTAGTCTTTAAGTCTATATCATAAAATTAACTTTGCGTTATTTTTATGTGTTAAAATATTTATTAATCAAAACCCTAAACCCTTCCTAAAACTTATGATCGAAAAAAGCTAAAATCCCCTAAAGAAAAATAAAAAAATAGATTATTCTATTAATACTGCAGTAGAATTATCAGCGGCAACATTTGCCCCTTCTGTAGAATTATCACCGTGAAAAATGCAGACTCAAATCGAAAATCTTACAAGAAATGATTAATCATCACCTCTAAAAAATTGATATATAAGTTTATTACTGTAACGATAACACATGAATGATATGTCATTGCGACGTTATGTTTCAGAGCAACATAATGAAAATAAATATTGTAAAGCCATAACTAAAAAAGGAGGTCTGTGTGTAAATAGTAGCTCATGTCTGCCAAACAGGGGGTCATGTGACATTACATCCCAACAATATTGCACTATTCATGAAAATCAGTATTATGATGAGTGTGTTGTGTGTTATGAAAAAATAAATATACCATTTAAGCTAAACTGCACACATACAGTATGTCATGATTGTATCATCAAATGGTGTAATAAATGCAACGACAGAAACTTAATTTGTTCTTGTCCGGTGTGTCGTCGTGATTGTTCCACGGAATGGTTGGCATATGAGAATGTTATTGCGAAGCATAGGAAAAGGATAATGAACATGTGTATGAAAGGGAAAAAATTTCCAGAACATAATAAACCTATGACGGGGGTACCCCCCAGAGACACATGGGCATTAAAGTTGTTCGAATTGATCTTAAATAAACCATCACATCTTGCAGGAAGTCATGAAACATACAATTTATTAAGATCTCACATTATTCGATTTTTCAAAAAATCAACGACATACGACATCGACACATCGAAAGTTGGAAAAATGTTTAAAGCATTTAATGAGAAATATTACGATAATGATAGAAAAACGTTGAAAACGTGATGATAGTTAATCAACTTATTTGTCATTAAAATCTAAGCTAATCTGATTAAGTCTCTGACACTACCAAAAATCAGTGAGAGTCATTTAACCCTTTGTTTTTTTAGGTCGGGCATTTAATTAGATAAGTAGGGAAACCGTGTTTAATTATGCTTATATCCTTCGACGATTTACTTTACACAACTTTAACAAGCATACAAACATACACATATCATTTGCTGATATGAAATATCTTGTAGAATCGTATCCTAATAATTTTGTGGATATAAAGTAATAGCACAGCAAATGTGGGTCTCGATTGTTTTCATTTTATTTGCGGTTTTAATATTTGTCATCGTCAGAGCACACTATCTCGCCAATAAAGAGCTCGTTGAGAAGTTCGAAGAAATTCAACAGAATACGATGTCAAAGTTTGATAGATTCTCTGTGATAATCAGGACTTTTGAGAGCGTTAAGAAAGTTAAACCGTCGCCTAATGAGCTACACGCTCTCTATGATCACATGAGTGGCAAGGAAAAGTATACGAGCGATGATGTGAAAGTGATTATCTCAAACGATACAGAGTTGAAGAAGATAGTCGACGCATTCGTCAAGAGAAACAGCACGAGTCCGGACGTGGATGTTGATGCGAACGCTGAGACGCAAACATCGACCAGTAACGACATCAGGTATGAAGTGGATGAAGACGAGGCTGGCGTATTAGTGGAGAAATCCTATTCGATGATGCTACCCGGTGAGAAGCTGACCAGTGATAATAAGGATTTTCTTATGTATAAGTTGCAAAAGTTCGGTAATGATATTACTAAACTAGAGGAGTATATAACCACCAATGATGAATACAAAAACTATATCAAGAAACGTATTGACTCTGAGTTTGCGAAACATTCACCGTCCGATATGTTAGACGCCAAGACGTTTAAAATAGCTCGACCTGATGTAGCCGAGACTACCCTGAAAGTCGCTCCTAAGTCTGATGACGGTAAGCTGTCTTGTAAAGATCTGGAAGATGAGCACGTTTTGGCGAAGATAATTAACGAGAGAAATCTGGCTCAACTCAAGTATGATTGTTTAAGAGGCACATCCAAACAGGCCGGTGTGAGTGATAACATGGTACTTTTACCAGACCAAAAATGGAGTGTTCCGCAAGAACGCCCTGAGGTATGTCGTATGAGTGGAGAATTCTCATATAAGCCTTCGATGGAACAAACGGCGTTAATAGGTACTCTTTT
>Ga0307488_10001162_pt1 | contig 22072 bp, 22 predicted proteins | sample SB02metaG_FD_202248 | JGI IMG/M metagenome (GOLD analysis project Ga0307488, IMG submission 202248) | Sea-ice brine microbial communities from Beaufort Sea near Barrow, Alaska, United States - SB 0.2 | ecosystem: Environmental > Aquatic > Marine > Coastal | place: USA: Alaska | collected... | reverse complement strand
CAAGAGTTTATGGTTCAACCGGTGGGCGCTAAAAGTTTTAGTGAAGCCTTGCGTATGGGCGCTGAAATCTTTCATGCACTGAAAAAAGTTTTATCATCAAAAGGGATGAACACTGCTGTTGGTGATGAAGGTGGTTTTGCTCCTAACCTTGAATCAAATGCTGATGCATTAGCTGTTATTAAAGAAGCAGTTGCTGCTGCAGGTTTTGAATTAGGTAAAGATATAACCTTAGCTATGGACTGTGCAGCATCAGAATTTTATGATGCGGACAAAAATATTTACGATTTAAAAGGTGAAGGCAAGCAGTTTACTGCCAATGAATTCTCAGATTTCTTAGCAACACTTTGTGAACAATACCCCATTGTCTCTATTGAAGATGGGTTGGATGAGTCAGACTGGGATGGTTTCGCTTACCAAACTAAATTACTTGGCGATAAAGTACAAATCGTTGGTGATGATTTATTTGTTACTAATACTAAAATATTAGCTCGCGGTATTGAGCAGGGTATTGGTAACTCGATACTCATTAAATTTAACCAGATTGGTACATTAACAGAAACTTTAGCAGCAATTAAAATGGCTAAAGATGCTGGTTTTACTGCTGTTATTTCACACCGTAGCGGTGAAACTGAAGATGCAACCATTGCCGATTTAGCCGTTGGTACCGCCGCAGGTCAAATTAAAACTGGTTCTTTATGTCGCTCTGACCGCGTTTCTAAATACAATCAATTATTACGCATTGAAGAGTATCTAGGCGATAAAGCAATATTTAATGGTTTAAGCGAAGTTAAAGGTCAATAGCTGAGTCATAATACTTAGAATGAATCCGATACGCTTGTATTGGATTTATCCTGGGAGATTTTATTTTTACGTAACAATCAAGTATGCTTAATCGATAAGCAGTAAATAATTAATTTTTAATCACCATGACCCAAACTTTACTTTGGCAACAGCAAAATCAATCGGTAAATTACGCTGAATTGTGCAATGCACTCTTTGAGCGAGAATTATCTTTACTTGCTAATATTAAATTGGCGACACCCCAAGCTTTACAAGGTCGGTTAAAGAGTCTCTCTTATTATATCAACCGAACAGCACGCCTTATGATACAAGCAGACTTACCTCTTGTATTAGATATTCAAAATGCTGCATGGCAAGCTAAACAAAGTGGTAAAATACCGCTGACAGGTCAAGAAACTAAAAATGTTAACACTTGGTATTTATCCATCAATTTATCCCTTGGTCTAATTGTTCCTGTATTGGCTGATGGTTATATTTTCCTCGACTGTATTGATAGGATAGATAATGACAAGCAGCGCATTAGAACTAATATTTCTGGTTGGTTTTATTTATCTCATACTGAAAAACAAAAACAAAAACAAAAACAAAAATATAAAAAAGTCCAATTACTCAAACCTAATAAAAAAGTGATGCTTGCCGCTTGCTCTGGGCATCATTGGCAAGGGGGGATGAAAATGCGTCCTATAATCCCTTCTTTACAGGGATTATTACTTTCATGCTCTATCAATTGGAATAACTTTAAAGCGCCTTTAAGCATTTAACTACTCAATTGTATTTACAGTGACTAGCAACTATTTATAATAGTGTTAGTATCTTATCTCTTATTGTTACTCGTTTGGGTTTTAGTCTTTTATGCGCTTGATAACCACAGGGCTTGTTATTTTTTTTCTACTTTTACAATATCGTCTTTGGTTCGGTAAAAATAGCGTACCTGACTATATTGCATTACAAAGTGAAGTGGCTAGGCAAATAGTTGATAATGAAAATTTTAAACAACGTAATAAATTGCTTTATGCTGACACTGATGACCTGAAGTTAGGAGTAGAAGCAATAGAAGAGCGAGCCCGAAATGAATTGGGCATGATTAAAAAAAGTGAAACGTTTTTTCGGATTGTTCCTGCCCATTCATCTCAATATAATCAACAAGGTCGAACATTGACTTTAGTAAATAAAACTCAGGATAAACTTTAACTGATGGCAAGTTTACAATCATTTAGCTCCCTTGTTGCTGTTGTTCCTGCTGCTGGTGTTGGTAAACGCATGGAATCAACTTGCCCTAAGCAATACCTAAAGATTAATGGCTTAACAATTTTAGAACATAGCGTTTTAAAGCTTTTGTCACACCCAGATATTGCTCAAGTTATTCTGGTTATCAGTGAAGGGGATGAATACTTTACTGGAACTTCTTTAGCGACTCACTCTGATATTATTATTGTTTATGGTGGCAATGAACGTGTTGACTCAGTACTTGCAGGGTTAAAGGCTGTTGATGAAACAAAAAACCATTGGGTATTAGTTCATGATGCGGCTCGTCCTTGCCTCGAGTCTAAAGATATTGATGCGCTAATAACTAGTTGTCGAAAAACTAATCATGGTGGCATATTAGCGTCTCTTGTGCGAGATACCATGAAATCTTCAGACTCAAAGTTACAAGTCACGGGGACTGTTGAACGATCCATCTTATGGCATGCCCTTACACCACAAATGTTTGAAACGAAATTACTGATAAACGCAATTGAGCAAGCTTTAGTTGATAAAGCTCTCGTTACCGATGAGTCGTCAGCGATTGAACATGTCGGCTTGCCTAGTTTATTAGTAGCAGGTAGTAGTGAAAATATAAAAATAACTCGCCCAGAAGATTTAGCTTTGGCGGCGTTTTATCTTACAAGAATTAATAAGGATAATCTGTGCGAATAGGTCATGGTTTTGATGTTCATAAATTTGGTGGTCAAGGACCATTAGTTTTAGCGGGGATAAAAGTACCTTTTGAGTTTGGCTTTATTGCCCACTCGGATGGTGACGTTGCTATTCATGCTTTATGTGATGCTATTTTAGGAGCTTTAGCGCTAGGTGATATTGGCAATCATTTTCCTGATACGGATGCTAGTTATGAAAATATCTCTAGTCGAGTATTATTGAAACACGTTGTCAGTTTAATGGCAGCTAAAGACTACGAAGTTGGCAACGTAGATATAACGATAGTTGCCCAAGCCCCTAAGATTGCACCACACTTATTAGCTATGCGGACTTGTTTAGCAAAAGACTTACTCTGTAAACTTGATCAAGTTAATGTCAAAGCAACCACGACAGAAAAACTAGGCTATACCGGACGAAAAGAAGGTGTAGCGGTACATTGTGTTGCTTTATTAAAACCTTCAATCATTCCCTTTGAATCAATTCCATTAACACCCGAAGGTTAATAAAAGATGTTACCAACACTTGCTTACTTATATGGCAAACCAAAGGCTACTGGGCTAATACGCTCTATCATGGCAGATTTTAAAGTTTTTGAACAACTTCCTTTTGAGCCATGTTCAGAAGGTGAACATCTACTGATACATGTACGAAAAATAGGCCAGAATACCCTAGACATTTCACGTGCTTTAGCTAAATATTTTAACGTTAAAGATAAGTTTGTCTCTTATGCGGGTCTAAAAGATCGGTTTGCGATAACCGAACAATGGTTTGGTGTTCATTTGCCAGGTAAAAGTGTATATGATCTGAGTGATATGAATATCGAAGGTATTGAAGTGTTATCTTATGCTAGGCATAATAAAAAGCTGCGAATTGGTGCATTAACCGGTAATAAATTTGAATTAACGCTTCGCGAAGTATCTGATATTGATGCTTTGCAACAGGCTTGGCTAAAAATAATAGCCAATGGTGTGCCAAACTATTTTGGTGAACAACGTTTTGGCATTGATGGCGGCAATATTAATAAAGCTATAAAAGTATTTGCGGGTAAAATGAAAGTAAAAGATAAAAAGAAACGAGGTTTTTATTTATCAGCAGCCAGATCCTATTTGTTCAATGATATTGTCAGTAAACGTATTGAACACGACTACTTTAATACGGTGTCTGTTGGTGATGTTTGCATGTTAGCAGGCACACAGTCAGTATTTTTAGTTAAGGATGTTGATCAAGTAATAGTTGATCGTTTAATAGACAAAGACATAGACATTACTGCGCCAATGTGGGGGGCAGGGGAATTAACCACTCAAGGGCAAACATTGCACTTTGAACAACAAATTGCCGCTAATCACAGAGAAACATCAGAGGGCTTACCTAAGTTTGGTTTAAAACAAGAGCGCCGTCGTATACGTTTGAATTTATCCTCGCCTTCTCTAACGATTAATGAAAGTGAAGACAAAGAATCCACAGTGACTCTGAAGTTTTCTTTACCTGCAGGTTGTTACGCAACAACAATATTAAGAGAGTTAATTGATTATAAAGACTTAAATTTACGTAGCTAAATTAACGATTAGCATTATACAAATAATAGTAACAACTTAGACCTATAAATAAATAATAATATGAATATATTACTTAGTAATGATGACGGTGTGCATGCTTTAGGCATAAAAATATTACACCAAGAATTAATAAAAATTGGCAAAGTGACAGTTGTCGCTCCTGATCGAAATTGCAGCGGCGCGAGTAATTCACTGACATTATTAAATCCGTTACGCACGCAAACTTTAGATAATGGTTATATTTCTGTCAATGGTACACCTACTGACGCAGTTCATTTAGGTATTAGCCAGTTAATGGACCCCTCACCTGATTTGGTGGTGGCTGGGATCAATAACGGCGCCAATCTTGGAGATGATACCTTGTATTCCGGTACAGTTGCTGCTGCTACTGAAGGACGTCACATGGGTATGCCAGCGGTTGCAGTATCTTTGGTTGGAAAAAATGAACAACATTATTATACGGCTGCTGTGGTAGCCACGAAAATAATATCAAGATTAAAAGAATATCCTTTAGCGTCGGATCAAATCTTAAATATTAACGTCCCAGATCTTCCTTTAGACGAGTTAAAAGGCGTTAAAGTGACTCGGTTGGGGCATCGACATAAAGCTGAAACCATGAAAAAGATGCAAGACCCATGGCATCGTGATATTTATTGGTATGGCACATTAGGGCTAGAGCAAGACGGTGGTGAAGGGACTGACTTTCATGCGGTTGCTAACGGTTACGCCTCTATTACGCCATTAACTGTAGATATGACTGCTCATAAAAGTTTATCGACAATGTCGGATTGGTTAGAAGACCTGTTATTATAAATTTTTCCATCCAGAATATAACAAATCATTAAAGTAGAAAAGAGCAGTACTATGAACGTCAAGATAGCTAAGAATATTGGTGGGAAGTCTACCCGTAGTGGTGAAATTTTAGCCCAAAAACTTCATGCTGAAGGTATAAGTAATCAGCAAGTGCTGCAAGCGATAGCTAGAACGCCAAGACATATTTTTGTACCTGAAATACTTGCACATAAAGCCTATGATAATACCGCCTTGCCTATTGGACAAGGGCAAACCATTTCTCAGCCGTATATTGTAGCTAAAATGTCTGAATTACTATTAGCCAAAGGGGTTCCTGATAATATTTTAGAGATTGGTACAGGCTCTGGTTATCAAACAGCGATATTAGCCCAGTTAACCTCAGCAGTATTCTCTGTTGAGCGCATTCAAGCCCTTCAGTGGCAAGCAAAACGTCGATTAAAACTGATGGACTTACATAATGTTTCAATGAAGCACGGTGATGGTTGGCAGGGATGGGCGACTAAAGCACCATTTGACGCTATCATAGTTACCGCTGCACCCTCAAGCGTGCCACAAGCACTATTAGATCAATTAGTAGAAGGTGGCCGTTTAATCATTCCTGTTGGTGATAATAAACAAATATTGAAAGTGATTACACGTAAAGGTAACGGTTTTAATGAACAACAGATTGAAGCGGTTCGTTTTGTTCCGCTCGTGCCTGGAGAATTATTATGAGATTTATCCATTATCCAAATCTAACCTTTATTGAGTAACCTCTGTGAAAATATTCTCAGCACTATATCAATGGACCCTGCGTTGGGCCGAGCATAAATTTGCGCCTCGTATTCTAGCTATTTTAACTTTTGCTGAGTCGGTTTTTTTTCCTATTCCTCCAGATGTTTTACTAGCTCCTATGGTATTAGCTAAGCCAGAAAATGCATGGAAATTAGCCAGTTTAACTACTGTAGCTTCGGTAATTGGAGGTGTTGTTGGCTATTCATTAGGTTATTTAATGTTTGAACCATGGATCCAACCTATTATTGTTGAGTTTGGTTACCAAGGGCGATTCGATAAAATTATGTTATGGTTTGCCGAATGGGGGGTCTGGGTGGTTTTTCTTGCTGGGTTCTCGCCGATTCCTTATAAGTTATTTACTGTTAGTGCTGGTTTTTTACAAATGGCATTTTTACCCTTCTTATTTGTTTCGGCAATAGGCAGAGGAATGAGGTTTTTCTTAGTTTCAGGGTTGATAAAATGGGGGGGAGCGGCGATGGAGAAAAAATTAAGACAATACATCGATATTTTAGGTTGGGGTATAGTGGGACTTATTATCATTATTTACTTATTGAATCGTTAACATCGTTGGAGAAATTGGATTATCAAATTTAAGTTTAACTTAGTAAAGATTGCCCTATTAAGGTTGTTTATGATTAGTAAACTTACATCCCAGTATTTAACTCTAAACCACCATAACGGTGGCACAGTAATGGTAATGACAGAAGCTAGGATAAAAAAAACCAGTTTTAATTGTTTATCTTTCTTTACAGTAGCAATGCTCATGCTAGGCTGCTCAAATAGAGATACCCCAGCCCCTGTGGCAAATTCTTATGGCTCTATCCCACTTAAAGATAGGGTTAAAAAAAATATAAGCTCCTCTTATTACACGGTAAAAAAAGGCGAAACACTCTATTCAATATCTTGGCGGGCAAATTCAGATGTCAGAAGTATCGCCAAACTAAATAAACTTTCGACACCTTATGAAATCTTTCCTGGACAAAAATTAATCGTATCTAATAAAAACAGCCACAACATCTCCCAACCCATTGCCAGTAATAGCTTCACTAAACTATCCGACAAAGGGGGTCGCAATAATATTCAAAAGTCGGATAAAAAAATTGTTGCGCCAAATAAAAAGCAGGAGTATGGTAAAAATGTAAGTGATATTAAAGTAAGTAAAAAAATTACTTCTGAAGGTTCAACCTTCTCTAAGAAAGTCAGAGAATGGCAGTGGCCAGCTAATGGAAAAGTGATTGATAAATTTTCTACAGCACAGCAAGGCAATAAAGGTATTAATATCGCAGGTCGCCGAGGCGACAAAGTGAGAGCTGCAGCCAAAGGCAAAGTAGTTTATGCGGGAAATGCATTAAGAGGTTATGGACAATTAGTGATTGTTAAACACAATGATGATTATCTTAGCGCTTATGCACATAACGATAAAATATTAGTCAAAGAAAAGCAGCAAGTTAATGCTGGTGATGTCATTGCTAAAATGGGAGATACAGGTGAGCAAAAAGTGATGCTTCATTTTGAAGTCCGCTTTCGAGGCAAATCTGTTAATCCGATGAAGTATTTACCGAAACAATAACACTTATAAATACTTACATGGAGTTCAGTAACATTAATTACAATGGATAGATCAGTCTTTTATGGCTTAACTATTTTATAGGGAGATATAATATGGGCGTAGTAACCAAAGAAAAAAAAGAAAAAGCAACTGTTTTACTAAAAGTGAAAACAGCAGTCAAGGAAGTGATTAAAAAAACTAAGGATGGAGTTTCGTCATCAAGTATTGACCCAACACAATTATATTTAGCTGAAATTGGCTCTTCTCCGCTATTAACCGCAGAAGAAGAAGTCTATTTTTCTCGCCTTTCACTTAAGGGTGATGAACCCTCTCGAAAACGTATGATCGAAAGTAACTTACGTTTAGTTGTCAAAATCTCCCGTCGTTATAACAATCGTGGCCTACCGCTGTTAGATTTGATCGAAGAAGGTAACTTAGGTTTAATTCGAGCAGTAGAAAAATTTGATCCCGAGCGAGGTTTCAGATTTTCAACTTATGCAACCTGGTGGATTCGTCAAACTATTGAACGTGCAATTATGAACCAGACACGAACAATTCGGCTTCCTATTCATGTAGTTAAAGAGCTTAATATATATTTACGTACCTCAAAATCATTAATGCATAAGTTAGATCATGAACCAACCGCTGAAGATATTGCTAATGCATTAGATAAACCTGTTGCTGATGTGACAAAAATTCTTAAATTGAATGAGCGTATTACCTCTGTTGACACTCCATTTGGAGGCGATTCAGATAAAGTATTACTCGATGTCATTCCTGATGATAAAAGTAAAGGACCCGAAGGTGACTTACAATCACAGGATATGAGTAATAATATCATTCATTGGTTAAATGAACTTAATGTTAAGCAACGAGAAGTTTTAGCTCGACGCTTTGGTTTAATGGGCTATGAAGCAGCAACATTAGAAGATGTTGGAAGTGAAATTGGTCTAACACGAGAACGTGTTCGCCAAATTCAAGTTGAAGCGTTGAAGCGCTTAAGGGATATTTTAAGTCAACAAAACCTGTCGATTGAAACGATTTTTCAAGCTTAAATAAATTTTATTTATTTACTTTCTATTGGTCTTGATTAGTTATGTTGTCACTCAGGAAAAACCAGCATTTTGTGCTGGTTTTTTTATTTCATGTATAGCAGTAATATAAGATTTTAATGATAATGCAGTGTTGTCAGTACTCTAGAGTTTATCTTTGAGTTGAAATAATAGTTCTAACGCTTGTCTAGGGCTTAATTCGTCGACATCTGTTGCTTGTAAAATATCCACAATAGGATGGCCTTGTTCAATTAATGATAATTGTTGAAAAACATCGCTATCACTGGGTAGAACTGAGGGTAATTGGTTATTTTCTAATTCTATTAACCGCTGTTTAGCTCTGTGGATAACCACTTTAGGTACTCCTGCTAATTGCGCAACTTGTAAACCAAAACTTTTACTGGCTGGACCTTCTTTAACTGCATGCATGAAAATAATTTTATCGTTATGCTCAACTGCATCTAAGTGTACATTAGCTACCAGAACAATCTGCTCTGCTAACGTTGTTAACTCAAAATAGTGGCTGGCAAATAAAGTAAACGCTTTTGTTTGCAGGGCTAACATTTCCGCACATGCCCAGGCCAAAGATAAACCGTCATAGGTACTAGTACCTCGTCCTATTTCATCCAGTAACACCAAGCTTTTATCGGTAGCATTGTGCAAAATATTCGCAGTTTCAGTCATCTCCACCATAAAGGTAGAGCGGCCGCTAGCAAGATCGTCTGACGCGCCAATGCGAGTGAAAATTCGATCAACCATGCCAATTTTGGCCGCACTCGCAGGTACAAAACAGCCAATATGTGCTAATAATACAATGAGTGCTGTTTGGCGCATATAGGTTGATTTACCCCCCATATTGGGTCCTGTGATAATCAACATTTTCCGCTGAGCATTTAAGACAACAGGATTAGCGATAAAAGTATCGGTGGTCATTTTTTCAACAACAGGATGACGGCCTGCATCAATACTTATGCCTGGCTCATTAAACAAGTCAGGCTTGGTATAGTTGAGTGTTTCGCTGCGCTCAGCAAAGGTATTAAGTACGTCCAGCTCTGAAATCGCTTGGGACAGTTGTTGCAGGCATTCTAACTCAGGTAAGACTTGATCAAAAAGTTGTTCATAAAGACGTTTTTCCAAGGCTAAAAATTTACTTTGAGCGTTTAATACGGTTATTTCATGCTGTTTTAATTCTTCAGTAATAAAACGTTCGTTATTTTTTAACGTTTGACGACGAATATAATCATCAGGAACATTATTAGCAGCACCTCGGCTTATTTCAATAAAAAAACCATGAACTTTGTTATAACCAACTTTTAATGATTGAATTCCCGTACGCTTTTTTTCTTTTTCTTCAAGTTGGGCAAGAAAATTGGTAGCACCATCACTTAAATCTCGAAGTATATCGAGTTCTTGATGATAACCTGGCGCAATAACCCCACCATCACGAATAAGTACCGGAGGGTTCTCAACGATAGCTTGTTCTAACAATAACTGAAGGCCAGGCATAGGCTTGGTATGACTTGCTAAGGTATGCAAATAGCCAGAGGAATATTGTTTTAAAATAATTTGTAATTCAGGAAGTTGCTTAATAGCATTACGTAATCTAGCAAAATCTCTAGGTCGAGCTGAACGGAGTGCAATTCGCGAGACTATCCGCTCAATATCACCTAAATTTCTAAGTAAGGATAATAAGTCAAGGTGAAGATCCGCCGTTAAGATATCATCAATAGCGTTATGTCTAGCGGTTAAAACAGATATATCCCTTAATGGAAAGTGGATCCAACGCTTTAGTAATCGTGAGCCCATAGGCGTTGCTGATTTATCTAATATCGATGATAGCGTATTTTCAGTACTACCATGTAAATTCACTGTTAATTCTAAATTTCTACGGGTGGCCGCATCTAAAATAACACCTGTTGCTGATGATTCATAAAGTATGCTTCTAATATGAGGTAGCGCACTGCGTTGGCATTCTTTGACGTATTGAAATAAACAACCGGCTGAAGCTAAACCTAAGGGTTTATTATTAACACCAAATCCTGATAACTCTTTAGTATCAAATTGTTGATTGAGTAAACTTTTTGCTGTGTCTAAATCAAATTCCCAGTCAGGTCGACGTCGCAAGCCTTTATAACCTTTAATCAAATCAAAGTGTTTAAATGACTCAGGGTATAATAGTTCAGCAGGTGTTAAGCGCTGTAACTCGGCTAACAGTTGCTCTTCAGTTGTTGGTTCGGTTAAGACGAACCGACCACTAGTCATATCTAGATAGGCTAAGCCAAACCCTTTACTATTATGGTTAACAGGAGCTGAGAAAATAGCGACAATTAAATTATCCTGTCTATCAACTAATAATGCCTCATCACTTATGGTACCAGGTGTCACCACACGCACTACTTTTCGCTCAACTGGACCTTTACTTGTTGCTGGATCGCCTATTTGCTCGCATATTGCAACAGACTCCCCAAGCTTGACTAACTTGGATAAATACGTGTCAATAGCATGATAAGGTACGCCTGCCATAGGAATAGCATTACCTCCTGTTTTACCGCGTGCAGTTAGTGAGATGTCTAGTAAGTCAGCTGCTTTTTTAGCATCATCAAAGAATAACTCATAAAAATCACCCATCCGATAAAAAATAAGGATATTGGGAAATTCGGCTTTGATTGTTAGATACTGACGCATCATAGGGGTGTGAGATGAAAGATCGGTTTCTTTTAAGGTCGCATTCATACTAGTTTTTAATCTCTTTATCTTCTTCAAGCTACTTAAAATCAAGTGCTTTCCTATTTTATTATATGTTGTTTGCTGTTTCAGCTTATTTCTAATTAAATATATATCTAAGAATCACTAGTGCAGCCTTTTAGGTAGTATTGAAGAGTTCTTGTACCCCCTAAAATCTAGCGATATGTTATTTGAAATAACAGTGACTAAAACTAATTCTACAGTAATTAATGCACTTGCGGCAAAGCGTTTTAAATACAAATATGTATCTGGACAGAAACCTTCATTTATTGTGGGAAATCTTCCATGTTGAGGTCTATATTACTGGCTCATGGGTGAGGTAATAAAACTTAATTACCTAATAGCTTGAGCTAGAAGTTAGCAAAGGATTAAGCATCATAAGAGATAAGTGGTCTATAATCTAATTAATAAAAGGACTTATTAATTATTGAGGTGTGACTATGGACAGTAAAGTACAGTTAATTTATCCAACGTTCAAAGAGATGTTATATACTGAAAAACAAGCTGATTTCTACCGATGGATGATTATCCATAATCCAGACGTACCAATAAAAGTGATAAAAAAAATACCAATAAAAAACGTCTACGACCAGTACGAAGACGATACCTAAAAGAAAGAATCCAAAAAACAGGCATTAAAAGGGAGCTTAATTAGATATTACAATAGACTGCGTAAATAGCTACTATTAGATTTAATTAGATAATCGAAGCTAAATCTTAATGATTCTTTGAAGTTTACTTCGATCTCATTGGCAAAATATAAATCACTTTAAACATGGAAAAATTATTAAGTAACTTTTTACCTTTAAAATCTAAAAAGTTATAACTTGCTTTTTTTTTCTTAAATTTCAGTGCGATAAAAGTCTCGGCGGGTTGGTTTTTTTAGGAAGAAAAAATAAATTGTAAAAAACCTTGATACTGTACGGTCATACAGTATACTTACTTCATTAAAACGAACTTCCAGAAATTATCAGCGGAGCAAAAAAATGAAAGATGACAAAGAAAAAGCATTAGCGGCAGCCTTAGGTCAAATCGAAAGACAGTTTGGTAAAGGATCAATAATGAAGCTTGGCGATAATACTACGATGGATGTAGAAACAATCTCTACTGGTTCATTGGGGTTAGATATTGCTCTAGGTGCTGGTGGTTTACCTTTAGGTCGTGTTGTTGAGATTTATGGTCCTGAATCTAGTGGTAAAACAACTTTAACATTAGAAGTTATTGCTGAGGCGCAACGCTCAGGCAAAGTTTGTGCCTTTATTGATGCTGAACATGCTCTTGATCCAGTTTATGCTGAAAAGTTAGGCGTTGATATAAATGAACTGTTAATTTCTCAACCTGATACTGGCGAGCAAGCGTTAGAAATTGTTGACATGTTAACGCGTTCGGGCGCTATAGATGTTATTGTAGTCGACTCAGTTGCTGCACTTACTCCTAAAGCTGAAATTGAAGGTGATATGGGGGATTCTCATATGGGACTTCAAGCCCGTATGCTTTCTCAAGCGATGCGTAAGTTGACAGGTAACTTGAAAAGATCGAATACTATGTTGATCTTCATAAACCAGATTCGTATGAAAATTGGTGTGATGTTTGGTTCTCCTGAAACAACAACTGGTGGTAATGCATTAAAATTCTATGCGTCAGTACGTTTAGATATCCGTCGCATTGGTGCAGTAAAAAATGGTGATGAGATAGTTGGTAATGAAACCCGCGTTAAAGTCGTTAAAAATAAAATTGCCCCTCCATTTAAACAAGCTGAATTCCAAATTCTTTATGGTGAAGGCATTAACAGCCTAGGTGAATTAATCGAATTAGGTGTAAAACATGGTTTTGTTGAGAAAGCCGGTGCTTGGTATAGCTGTAATGGTGAACGTATTGGTCAAGGTAAAGCTAATGCAGCTAAATATTTAGAAGAGCATCCTGAAATGGCTAAAGATGTCGATACTAAATTGCGACAAATGTTTTTATCAAAAGATGCACCCATTGAAGCCGAAACTAAATCTAAATCTAAAGAAGCCATAGCTGAATAGATACTTGAAAATAAATTTATATAATTGAAAGCGATAACGAAGGTTATCGCTTTTTTTTTATTTCAAAGAGAAAAGCAAACTGGCTTTGTACAATACATATATGAGTGCAACTTTTAAGTGTATGAATTGATGACAATAAATAATATTTACTTAGCAAGATAGATTTTATCGCTATATAACGGTTAACGTTTCGTTGAAAAATTATACGGTACGATATAAGAATAGTATGGTGCAATTAGCGGTATAGGTTTTGGTTAAATAACTTGAAAATAGTAGATTTTACTATTATCGATTGATGACTTTTAGTATAGCTACGATATTAATGTAGTGATACTTCTTGTACATAAGTTTGATATCGTGTCTTTAGCAATATTAACCCTAATTTGAGCCATTAACTTTCTTGTTATTGCACCGAGGGTAATTCAACATAATGCATTCCTAAAAAAAACATCAAAGTAACCTGATCTTTTTTATCATAAGTTTCGTATTTATTATGTCGAAAATATAATTCATTTTTACCCAATACTCGAGTGTAAAATACGAAATAAAAAAATAACTGTTTACATAAACTTTTAATGTTAATTTCCTGTTAATAAAAAATTATAATTCGGTTAAATATTGCTTTATTTTGCCTTTAACACTTGGTTTTGATTTTGTAGTATGTATATAATATAGCTGTATTTATGCAGTAAATTTAGTTTTTTATGCATTAATATACAATTTTAGCACTTGCAGAGATATTTTATGCACTAATATACAATTTTATGCACCTGTAATTATCGGTCGATGATAATGGTAGGTGTACTACAATGATAGTAAGGAGTGCAATAATAATGACGGTTCGGCAGGTAATGATGGATGCATTAATCATAATAATGGATCCAATGCATTTAGGGGATTTATAATGACAATAATATATAAAACAAGAACACAGTTGGTGGTAGAAACGCTTAGAGAAAAGATTCTTAATGGTGAAATTAAGGCTGGACAAGCATTACGACAAGCTGCATTAGCCGATGACTTAAACGTAAGTCGTATACCTGTTCGTGAAGCTTTATTACAATTAGAGGCCGAGGGTTTAGTTTCTTTTGAACCACATAGAGGGGCGACAGCTACAGATTTAAGTGTAAGCCAAGTTGATGAATTGTTTGAACTTCGTGCGATGTTAGAAGCTGACTTATTAGCGGCTTCTATTCCAAATATCACTGATGAATCGCTTAACAATGCTACTGCTATTTTGAAAAAGCTCAATAAAGCTTTAGGTAAAGAAAATGCAGCCAATACTTGGAGTGAATTAAACTCTAGTTATCATGACTGCCTATATTCTGCTGCGGGGCGTCCACAAACTAAAAACTTGGTTGATACCTTAAATAAAAATGCAGACCGCTTTATTCGTATGCATTTATTATGGGCTGGCGGAATATCAAAAGCAGAGTCAGAACATAATGAATTGCTAGACAGATGTAAAGCTCGTGATGTTGAAGGTGCTGTTACAGTATTAAAACAGCATATTTTAGGCTCTCGAGATGAGATTAAATCGTTTTTAATAGAACGTGAACTTGCCAGTAATGAAGAATAAGTGCATATAAATCAATTGGATACACGTTTCTTTTTAAAAATCAAAAAGAAACGTGTATTGACAGCCCCCCGAAAAATCTATATTATCTGCGCGCCTTAACCTCCAATAACTCATTTTAAATTGAGTTTTTTAATAACGACCCTATTTTTACCTTAGAGCAGAATAGTTAATTAACTTAATTTAATCCTTAAGCGCTAATACTTAATAAACGTGAGAAAACAATGTTCCAAATACACGCAAGTAAAGTGTCGAACCTGAAAAATGATGTACTTTCAGGGTTTACTGTTGCCTTGGCTCTAGTTCCTGAAGCAGTAGCATTTGCTTTTGTAGCTGGTGTCGATCCCTTAGTCGGCTTATATGCAGCCTTTATAGTTGGCTTGATAACATCTATCTTTGGTGGACGTCCAGGAATGATTTCAGGTGCTACTGGTGCTATGGCTGTTGTATTAGTTAGTTTAGTTGCTATATATGGTGTTCAATATTTATTTGCTACTGTGGTGCTTACAGGTTTATTGCAAATGCTGGCTGGAATATTTAAACTTGGAAAATTTATTCGACTGGTCCCACATCCTGTAATGTTGGGTTTTGTCAATGGCTTAGCTATAGTTATATTCCTCGCTCAATTAGGGCAGTTTAAAGAGCCGAATGCCGCAGGTGAATTAGAATGGATGGTCGGTACACCAATGTACACCATGGCTGGATTAATTATTTTAACTATGGCTATTATTCATTTTTTCCCTAAATTAACTAAAGCCGTTCCGTCAACATTAGTCGCTATCGTTGTGGTTTCGTTTTTAGTCTTGGGTACCAATCTAGATACACGTTTAGTTGGCGATATTGCCTCTATTGCCGGTGGGTTGCCAACATTTAGTATCCCAGAGGTACCCTTTAACTTTGCTACCTTAAGAATTATATTTCCTTTTGCTTTGGTACTTGCTGCTATCGGGTTGATAGAATCATTGCTCACATTAACGTTAATTGACGAGCTTACCGGTACTCGTGGCCGTGGTAACAAAGAATGTATTGCACAAGGTGCCGCAAATACGGTTACAGGCTTCTTTGGTGGTATGGGTGGTTGTGCGATGATTGGCCAATCAATGATCAATGTTAACTCTGGTGGTCGAGGTAGAGCATCGGGTATTACTGCCGCGCTTGCTTTATTAGGTTTTATTCTTTTTGCCTCAGGGTTAATTGAACAAATTCCATTAGCCGCATTAGTTGGTGTGATGTTTATTGTAGTGATTGGTACATTTGAATGGTCAAGCTTTAGAATACTTGGCAAAGTACCGAAAGCTGATGCTTTTGTTATTATTCTTGTTTCTGGTGTTACTGTTATTTCTGATTTAGCTATTGCTGTCGTCGTTGGTGTCATTGTGTCTGCATTAGTCTTTGCATGGGAACATGCTAAACATATCATTATTACACGTAGTACTGATAAAAATGGCTATACTATTTATGAAGTTACTGGTCCTATATTTTTTGGTTCAGTTTCTAACTTTTTAGAACAATTTGATATTGAAAATGATAGCAATGATGTCACTATTGAATTCAAACGTTCACGTGTCGCTGATCACTCAGCTATTGAAGCAATTGATACCTTGGCTGAGCGGTATTTAGCGCAAGGAAAAGTATTACACCTAAAACATTTGAATCAAGAGTGTCGAACTTTACTTAAAAAAGCCGGTGACTTGGTTGAAGTCAATGTCATCGAAGATCCTGAGTATTACATTGCGTCGGACACGTTAGAATAATGCAGAATATTATATCGATATGATAATAGTGCGTTGATAAGGTATACTGAATATCAACGCATTTTTTGTTTTATACCACGAATATTCGTGAGCTTATTTAATAGTGAGTATACGAAAGTTTATGCAATTAGAGTTTTTTGATGTCCCAAGCCCCTGTGTTAGCGTCTGTCAAACTGACGAGAAAGGCTTGTGTTTGGGTTGTTTTCGAAAGCGTGACGAAAGAGTAAATTGGATCAACTTTACCTCTGATGATAAGCAAAAAGTCATTAAACGTTGCAAGCAACGTAAAAAGCGCAAAGAGAGTTTACTTAAAACCAAAGTAATTGATACAGCTAGCGAAACTGAGCTATTAAAGCTTTTACAACCTTCTTTACTTGACGCCCCGATAACATCGAAAGTAGAGGGTGCAACAGACCTGGATTTTAGTGACTTTGAGTTATAAATTGGTAAAGTTTATCTTCAGCTTTATTTTAAATAAATAACGGTTGCGAGTCATAAAGTTTACCGATATGATACGCGCTCTTTGAGGGATCAATACTCTTGCTGACTCAAAGAGCGCCCCGATAGCTCAGTTGGTAGAGCAGAGGATTGAAAATCCTCGTGTCCCTGGTTCAAATCCGGGTCGGGGCACCATAAAATTAGAAAAAGGCTTACAAGGAATTGTAAGCCTTTTTTGTTTTATAGTTCGATCGGTTTTTCATAAGTGTCTCTATGATTTTGTATTTCATTAGCTTATTTTGATACTCCTTATATGAACGCTATTCATTAGTGTTGATTGAGAACGGCAAGATTGGACGGATTTTGTTCATAGTAGAAAGATTGTGCCAGAGGAATAACTGAGTTAATACGGTTAATATTATATTTAACTATACGTTCTCAAATAAAAGCCTCTCGTTCACAAGGGGCTTTTTTTATTAGAAAAAACTAGCTATTATTTGTTTGGTGATGATTAGGGCAATGACGATTTAGTATTTTTGCTCAGCAATATAAGCTTTGGCAAAATAAAAAGTTTAAATCATATGTATATTGGTTTTTAGAATGAAATATCACTATCTTGGCACTTCATTGCAATAATTGATTTTCAGTTAGTGTTCAATACCAATGATCGTGTTAAGTAGTTAACATAATTAAATAGAGGGGGAGCATGGTTAATATCTTTATTAAAATAAGGCGTTAAGAGAAGATAAAATGTAGCACTCAAAAGGGCTGAGCACTACAGTTAAAAAATCTACAAAGCGAGGTCAATTACCATTTCCTTAAGTTCATCTTTAGAAATGGAATTATCATGATTCTTATCAAAACGGTTAAAGATAGTTTCACACATTCGTAAACCTTTGTCTTGCAACAGCACATCAATCAATTCAACAAACTCACTGCGGTTTATTACACCATCTTTATCTTCATCGAATACTTCAAATAGCTCATCTACCCATTGGTTTATTTCCATATTATTTCCTCAGATGTTCAGGTAAAAACTTATAGTTAAACCATATCGCTTATTGCGTAAATTTGGAATGATTAATTTTAATTTTTATTAATATGTTGAGTGGTCTCAACACGTGCGAGCTAGTTATTTATATTTATAGGCTTATTAAGAGTTTTTATTGACCAGATATGCGATACTTAAATTTTTATTCTCAAGCCATTAAATACAGTAGTGTTTAGCTTTTATTTCTCATTAAAAAAGCTGAATAAATTTAAATGTTTTGTAATGAAACTCTGAAAAAAAAGACAAAGTTAGGGACGAATTTTAAAGGAAGGTTTAATGAATACATTTTTACAACAGTTATTCGTGGTGAGTGTGCTCTCTATTAGTAACTTAACCATAGCAAGCAACACCAATAATAATATAGTTCAAGTTAGCCTTAAACCACAAAATAAGTTAGTCCTGAAAGACTGTCATCTAGATGGTATAAAAGAACAAGTCAAGTGCGGTCATCTAACAGTACCTGAAAATTACACCCTTAAAGATGGCGCTCAAATATCAATTAATTTTGCTATTTTACCTGCTATTGATAATAGCGATAATAATACACCTTTGATGTTTTTAGCTGGCGGCCCGGGACAAGCAGCTGTTGAATTAGCTGCGGGTTTGCGCATAGCTTTTAACGAAATTAGAAAAACGCGTGATATTATTCTCGTTGATCAGCGTGGTACGGGTAAGTCTCATGCTTTAGAGTGTAAAGAAATCTCAGTTGATCAGAATGTCTATCAACTAATCCCAGAGGATTTTTCCGAACAAGAAATTACAGACTGTATTGCTCAGTTTACCGGTGATTTAAGTCAATATAACTCTGAAAATGCTATTCGCGATTTTGATGCCGTTCGAGCAGCGCTCGATCATAAAAAAATTAATATTTATGGGGGCTCATATGGCACTCGTGCCGGTTTAGTTTATATGCGAATGTTTCCTGAATCATTACGCAGTGTGGTACTTGATAGTGTAGGGCCTATTGAAGTCCCAATCGGTTTATTTGGTCAAAGCTCTGCCCAGTCTTTCAATCTAGTGCTTGAGCATTGCCAGCAAGAAGAGGTTTGTCATAATGCTTATCCCAATTTAGCTGATGAGTTCCAGCAACTAATAAAGCGATTAACAGACAAGCCGTTAATTATGGCCATTCAACATCCACGTTTAGGTACTAATACAGAATTTGTTATTAGTAAAAGTAAACTGCTTGGCACTATTTTTCAACAACTTTATTCAGTTCCTTCGCGTAATTTAATACCGTTGATTATTCATCAAGCTTATTTAAATAATTATATGCCGTTAGCGGGTTTAATTGCCATGACTGATGAGGTTCAAATGGTCTATACCGGTTTGCTATTTAATATCACTTGTAATGAAGACTTTCCAAAAATCACTCCAGAGATGTTAGCTGAAGATGCGAATAACAGCTTTGGTGGCGATAATAGTCAATTGGCCTTTAAAAAAGCTTGTGGTATATGGCCAAAATACCGTCCGAGTGAAGAGTTTTATCAATCAGTTACTGCTAATATCCCTACGTTAATTTTATCAGGTGAACTCGACCCTGTAACCCCTCCAAGTAATGGTGACTTTTCAGCGGCGTCTATTCCAAATAGTCACCATATTGTTGTCGATAATATTTCTCATGGTGTAGCTACGAGTACGGGGACTTGTGGGGTATTAATTATCAATGAGTTTTTATCAACGTTAACGCCAAATAAATTAGATGAAACGTGTCTAGAAGAGGTACCTGCTGAGTCATTTATGACTAGCTTAAATGGTGGCCATAGTACTACCTTAAAATACTCTAATAACTTGAATGGGATTAATACTATGAAAGTTAAATACAGCAAAGGAGATAAATAATGATTGAAGTCAATGGTTTACGTAAAACTTTTGCTGGTGGTAAAAAAGGTAAAGAAAACCGAGTAATCGCTTTAGACGGTTTGTCATTTACTGCTAATGACGGTGAGATTACCGGGATATTAGGACCAAATGGAGCGGGTAAAACAACGTGTTTACGTACGCTTTATGGTTTATTAAAAGCTGATAGTGGCTATGCCACAATTGACGGAATTAATGTAGTGGAAAATCCTTTACTTGCCCGTAAAGAGTTAGGGATTTTTCCTGATAAATTCGGCTTATATGAGCGTTTAACCGCCTATGAACAAATAGATTATTTTGCGAGTTTACATGGTTTACAAGGTGAAGCTAAACACCAAGCTATTGAAACAGTTATACGTGATTTAGAAATGACAGAATTAGCGCATCGAAAAACCGCTGGTTTTTCTCAAGGACAACGAATGAAAGTCACCCTTGCTCAGGCACTTGTGCACCAACCTAAGAACTTTGTTCTTGATGAACCCACTCGGGGGTTAGATGTGATGAGTACGCGTGTCTTACGCAATTATCTAGCACGATTTAAAGATAAAGGCCACTGTATCTTATTTTCATCACACGTTATGCAAGAAGTTGCGGCGCTATGTGATCGCGTCATTATTGTTGCCAATGGAAAATTAGCTGCGCAAGGAACACCAACAGAACTCTGTGAACTTGCTGGTGAAAGTAATTTAGAAGAAGCCTTTGTTAAAATTATTGGATCAGACGAAGGAGTCGCTGCATGATCCAGTTTAAAGCGTTGTTAACTAAAGAATTAAAAGAAGCGCTTCGCGACAGACGTGCCTTAATGATGGCATTGTCGTTTGCAGTTATGGCCCCAGTAATTATTTTTACTATGTCAAAAGTAATGATCAATAAAATAATTGAAACGCCTGAAGTTTACGTTAAAATTAATGGTGCTGAGTTTGCGCCTAAATTAATCAAGCACTTAAAAGATGAAAATATCTTATCATTTAAGCAAGTACCTGATGATGAGAAAGTTATGTGGGATGAGCGCGATGTAAAATTGACCATTCCCAAGACTTTTAATCAAGATATGCTTGATGGTAAATCAATTGAACTTATCCTTAATACCGATTACAGCGATAAGGCCATGATGTCGCCTATTCGCCGTATTAAAGATAAAATTAGAGAGTATGCCCAATCAATAGGTTATAAGCGTTTACTTGTTCGTGGTATTGATGTTCGCCTATTGCAACCGATCAAGCTTATTGAGCAAAACACTGCTATGCCTAATAGTAATGCGATGGTTATTTCTATGATGTTAGGGCTTTATTTATTAATCGCTGCTTTTATGTCAGGGTTGCCGGTAGCCATCGACTCTAGTGCGGGTGAGCGTGAACGTAACGTCTTAGAAATGTTATTATGCCAACCGGTAAGTACCGTTAAAATTGTGTTAGCTAAACTCACCAGTGCTAGTCTAATTGCTGTTGTTGGTGTAGTTTTAACCCTCACTTTAACGAGTTTTGCCGTCAGCTTTGTTGATTTAACTAAAATTGGTGCAAGTTTTAGCTTAGACAGCTTTACCATTAGTGCCTTGTTGTTATTGTTAATTCCCATCTGTTTTTTTGCTTCAGCCCTACAATTATTTGTCGCCTTTCAGTCAAAAAACTTTAAAGAAGCTCAGTCGATGGTTTCTATAATTATCTTGATACCCGCGATGGTGCCTGTTGCAACTATGATGATGGATGACCGTCCTAAATGGTTAGACTGGTTACCCGTTTCTGGTCAATCATTAATTATGGAAGACTTATTTAAAGGTTTGCCGGTCAGTTGGGGCCTTATGTTTTTCACTACGTTAGTCACTATTATCATGACTGTTTTATTAGTATTAGCGATGGCGAAGAAACTACAATCTGAAAAAGTGGTGTTAGCACTAAGTTAATTAATTAAGCCAAGAGTAAGTTGTTAAAGTCATAAGTTATTCGTTGGTTCCGATAATGATTTAAAGCTGAAATAGCACACTCAGACCAAACTTGCTGAGATGAGGGTTACATATCATTTAACCAATAGATAAAAGAGCATGAAAAATTGCTTACTCTATTCCTAAAAGGTTTTACGGAGATACGGTACACCAGATATTCGTGGTTAAAATTTTTTGGCAAGGATGGCTCCCATATAAAAGCCATTAACATTTCTCT
>Ga0307488_10001161_pt1 | contig 22081 bp, 22 predicted proteins | sample SB02metaG_FD_202248 | JGI IMG/M metagenome (GOLD analysis project Ga0307488, IMG submission 202248) | Sea-ice brine microbial communities from Beaufort Sea near Barrow, Alaska, United States - SB 0.2 | ecosystem: Environmental > Aquatic > Marine > Coastal | place: USA: Alaska | collected... | reverse complement strand
CCGATAGACCTAGAAATATTTAACGCCCATATAGGCACAATAGCCAAGATAAAAGGAGAAGGATAATGACTAAAAAAGCATTGATGGATGCACTTGTTGGAGCCGCTGGCGCAGGACTTGAAGAAGTCGGCGCCACGGATGTACAGACACCTTATTTAAGGATAGCCCAAGCGTTATCACCACAGCTCAAGAAGAGCGGCAGTGATTTCATCGAGGGATTGGACCAAGGTGACATTTTTAACACGGTGACCAAGCAGTTTTGGAAGGCCGATGAGGGCGTGACCGTCCTTCCTGTGTATTTCCAGTTGAAATACAACGAGTGGGTTCCTCGAAATGAGGGCGGTGGTTTTGTGCGAGAGCACCCACATGATAGCCCAGATGTACTTGCTTTGGAGCAATCCAAGGACAGTACAATGCAAAGCGGTAATGATTTAGTAAAGACCGCAACACACTTGGTCAAAATCATGCATGAGAACGGTGCTTTGGAAACAGCCATTCTTGACATGAAGGGATCAAACCTGAAGCGCAGCCGGGGATGGAACTCCTTGATGTCGATGCAACGACATGATGGTGTGCTGTTACCCTCGTATGCAAAAACCTATACCGTGAAAACCAGTGAAGTGACTGGGGACCAAGGTTCATGGTTCGAGTATCGCTTGGCGCTGCATGGAGACATTGAGTCATTGGAGCAATTCAATGATGCCGATGAGCTACGAAAGGAGATGGTAGCAGGGAGTGTTCAGTTGGCGCCACCAACTGTTGATAAAGCGCTGCCTGGACCTGCTGCGGCAGAAGACGTTCCTTTTTAGTTGATTGGAAAGCCCCCGTTCGCGGGGGTTATTTTTATGGAAAAAAGATTCTTAGAACTATTTAGCGGTTGTCAGTCGGCACATGGTCAAACGACCGTGCTTGATGCACAGCGTAACGGTAAAACAAAAGCCAACAGCATTACGGTACGAACACCGCTGACGATAGAGCTTATCAAAGAGCATCTGTCTGGCAAAAAAGGCATTGGCGCAATTCCAATTCGAGAAGACAACCTGTGTCAATTTGCTGCCCTTGATATTGATGACTACAACTTAGACCTGTTAATGTTACGAAAGAAAGTGTCACGACTTGAGCTTCCTTTGGTCATGTGTCGTAGCAAATCCGGGGGCGCTCATTTATATCTATTCATGACAGAATTTATTCCTGCCGCTGAGATTCGAGATAAGCTGGCAGAGATGGCGTCAGCATTGGGCTTTGGTTCATGTGAGCTGTTCCCCAAACAAGATACGGTGAAAGCAGAACGAGGGGATTTAGGTTCGTGGATAAACTTACCGTACCAAAACTCTGAGTACACAACACGATATGCCCTGGACGAAAGCGCAGATAGCCTGACCTTAGAAGAGTTTTTAGACTTGGCCTCAACATCGCGACTGACACCCAAAGAATTAGCTGACTTTACTATTGGCAGTGATGAAAAAGCATTGCCGGACGGTCCCCCATGTTTACAGCAGATGACAGAGTTTGGCATACCAGAGGGTGGGCGCAACACAGTGCTGTTTAACTGCGCCGTGTATTACCATCAGGCAAAACCAGAAGGTGATGATTGGAAGCAAGACCTAGAGAACCACAACCAGAGCCACTGTACGCCACCGCTACCCGCGCGTGAGATTGTCACAATTCAAGAGCAGTTGTCGAAGGGCAAAGACTACTACTACACCTGCAAACAAGAGCCGTTACTCTCTCACTGCAACCGGTCACTATGTCGTTCAAGAAAATATGGTGTGGGCAGTAATCAATCGTTTCCAAGCATCGGTGGACTAACTGTAGTTGAGTCAGAGCCTCCAGTTTGGTTTCTAGACTGTGATGGTCATCGCTTGGAGCTATCGACCAAGCAGCTACAGATGCCACAAGAATTCCAACGTGCTGCCATGGAGCAGATGTACAAGATGCCGACGCGAATGAAGGACGCAGATTGGCGTGACATGATTGATAATCTGTTGGGCAGTGCTACGCGCATTGAAGTACCAGAGGAGTTGACGCAAAAAGGTTTGTTTAGTGAGCTCCTTGAGATGTTCTGTACCTCCAGGTTACAGGCACAATCCGCAGAAGAGCTATTGTCAGGTAAACCATGGACCGAGGACGGTGTGACTTATTTTAAGCTCAGTGCCTTACAGGATTTCCTCAAGCGCAAAAGTTTTACGCACTACACTCGTGGTCAAATTACTGAAAGATTAAAAGAAATGTCTACGGAAGAACGAGCGGATAAAGAATACCGGTTTAAAGACAATCGTGACCAGTGGAAGAAGGTTCGAGTGTGGTTTATCCCAGAAATTATACGAGGGGAGGTAGACCTACCCCCTGTTGATTTTGATAATGATGTGCCGTTTTGATTAAAACCATATTAGGTCCTCCGGGTTGCGGCAAGACTCAGACCAACAGCAACTTGATACAAACTTATATCAAAGAAGGTATTGCGCCTGAGCAGATAGCGTGTGTTTCATTCACCAGGAAAGCAGCACAAGAATCAAGAGAGCGTGTGTCAAATGATTGGGGTGTTCCGACAGACTCACTGCCTTACTTTCAAACACTGCACTCCATGGCGTTTCGCGCCGGCGGATATAAACCTTCTGATGTTATTCGAGGCTCAGACTTAAAGGCTATTGGGGATGCGGTCAGTGTTCCTTTTGCGTTCAAGCGAGACAGCAATGTGGAGAGTGACTTCGATAAGTTAGGCGCATCGGTGGGCGATACCTACCTGGGGCTACACCATCTATCGCGGAGCAAGTGCCAGAGTTTAGAGCAGACATTTCGCGAGGCCAATAACTATAACCTGCACTGGCCAGAGCTGAAGCGATTAGTCGATACTTATGAGAGTTATAAGAAGGCTCATGGCAAATTAGATTTTACTGACATGATTGACAACTTCGTAAAGGAAGACCAATGTCCTGACATTGAGGCGTTGTTTGTTGATGAGGCACAGGACCTGTCTACACTTCAATGGTCCATGGTCGATGTACTACGGAAAACCAAGGTACAAGTATTTACCGGGGATGACGATCAAGCCATCATGGGCTTTCAAGGCGCTGATGTAGGGGCTTTTTTAAGCGCTACGAAAGAAAAGGAAGTACTCCAGCAGTCCTACCGGCTACCTTATGAGCCTTGGCAGGAAGCACAGCGGATTGTGTCACGGATTGAGGGGCGGCAACCCAAGGAGTGGCAGCCCAAAGAAGCAGAAGGCTTGGTTCGCTATCATCAAGACATGTATGACGTACCTATTGACCAAGGTGAGTGGTGCATCATGGCTCGAACTAATCGAATAGCAAGCCATTATGCTAACGCATTGATGGATGAAGGATGGGTGTTCAGTCGCAATGGTCATCCAAGCATACAAGCAAAAACCTATGAAGCGATAGTCGATTGGGAGCAATGGTGTAAGAACGACCAGATAAGCGGCCAGCAGTTGCGAAATATCTATACGTTGATGTCGGTAGGTGTAGGGTTCACCAGGGGCTATGGTCCAAGGTCCAAGGCATTGCTGGGCATTGACCCAGAAGTTTTTATCACAATGAACCAAGCAAAAGATTCGTATGGCTTACTGGTCAGCGACACGATGCGGTGGCATCAGTCGTTAGATAAAATCGACACAGACACTCGAAACTATATTTTAAGCGCCCTCAAGCGTGGGGACAATATAAAGAATCCACGCATTAAAATAAACACCATTCATGGAATGAAGGGCGGTGAATGCGACAACATACTTGTCATACCAGACTTATCTCATGCTGCTTACAAGCAGTACCAAAGAAACCCAAACATGGAGCACCGGGTATATTACGTTGCCGTTACTCGAACGAAAGACACATTACATATACTTGAGCCAACGACTGACGCTTATTACTCGCTTTAATTATGCAAGAAGATTTATTTAACGAAGTAACGTGGACTCCGCCGGCGGAGTTGCCGAATTTGTCTGGTGAAAAAATCATCGCCATAGATTTAGAAACAAAGGACCCTAATTTAATTAGCCGTGGCCCAGGGTGGGCTAGAGATGATGGAAGAGTGATTGGTATCGCAGTAGCTGCTGAGGGATGGAAGGCATACCTGCCGATTGCCCACGAAGGCGGCGGTAACATGGCAAAGAAAACCGTCCTAAAGTGGATGCAAGACCAGTTGAACCACGGCATGTCTGTAGTTTTTCATAACGCGCAGTATGACTTAGGGTGGATGATGACTGAAGGGCTTACAGTTAAAGGTAAGATCTTAGACACCATGATAGCCGCACCACTGCTTGACGAGAACCGGTTTAGCTACAGCTTGAACGCACTTGGGGCAACGTACTTAGGTGAGCGAAAGAACGAGGAAGAGTTACGAAGAGCCGCGCACCAGCATGGCGTCGATGCAAAAGCTGAGATGTGGAAGCTTCCGGCTGCAAGGGTTGCCGGGTATGCCGAAAAAGATGCAGAGCTGACGCTCAAACTATGGCATGTGCTACACCCTAAGTTGATAGCCGAAGACTGTGAGAAAATACTAGAGCTAGAAACAGCGCTTCTTCCTATCATATTTGAAATGCGCCGCAAGGGTATTCGAGTAGACTTAGAGCGAGCAGAGAAGACGAAGAAAGACCTCCAGGCTAGAGAGAACAAGCTACTGCGAGAAGTTAAGAAAGAAACAGGTGTAGACATTGAGCCGTGGAACGCAATTAGCTTATCAAAAGCCTTCGACAGCTTAAAGTTAACCTACGAGAGAACAGAGAAAAGTGGAGCTCCAAGCTTCACCAAGCACTTTCTTAAATCACACGCTCACCCAGTTGCTAAGAAGATACTAGAGATCAGAGAGTACAACAAAGCCAACACTACGTTTATTGACACTATACTAGGCCATCAACACAACGGACGTATCCATTGCCAGTTTAACCAACTGCGTTCAGATGAGGGCGGCACAGTGTCAGGCAGGTTTAGCTCATCGCACCCTAATCTACAGCAGGTTCCTGCACGACATCCTGAAATAAAGACCATGATCCGTGGTCTATTCTTACCGGAAGAAGGTTGCCAGTGGGGTAGCTTTGATTACAGCGCCCAAGAACCACGGTGGCTGATGCATTTTGCGTCACTGACACCAGACACTCGTGGCCACCCAAAGGTTAAAGAGATTGTTGCTCAGTATCAAAAGGACGATTTAGACTTTCACCAGATGATAGCTGATTTGGCTGGGGTAGAACGGTCTCACGCCAAGACAATTAACCTGGGGATTATGTACGGAATGGGGCTTGGTAAACTTGCCTCTGTGTTAGGCGACATACCTTTTGAAGAAGCTAAAGCTTTGCGTAAGGATTATGATGAAAAAGTACCTTTTATCAGAGACTTAGCAGCAGCGGTAATGCGCGCGGCATCGCAGAAGGCTCAGATTAGAACAATGATGGGCCGCAAGTGTCGCTTTCCAATGAGAGAGCAGCGTTCCTACAGCCGGCTAAACAAGCCTATCCACTTTGAAAAGCTCGAAGAGCAGTGGCAAGAAATATTAGATACGCCCATAGACGAGCGGCCAGATAAATGGGGCACACTAGAACCGTCCAGGTATCGTGTTGCATTTACCTTTAAAGCTTTGAATCGGCTGATACAGGCTTGCAGCGCAGACCAAACTAAAGTTGCCATGCTTCAATGCTACGAAGCCGGACACACACCCATGCTGACAGTGCATGACGAGCTGTGTTTTTCTATTAAAGATGAAGCAAGTGTGACAGAGATAGTAGATATTATGGAAAATTGTGTGCCAGAGATGAAAATACCATCAAGGGTGGACTACGGATTATCAAAAAACTGGGGGTTAGCTAAGTAATGTCATATTTAATGAGTAACATTCCGCACTTTAAGTGCTGGGTCAGAAAAGAATTCACACACAACCACGAAAAATACCAAGGAGAGTTTGTTCACGCTATGGCTATTGCTGTAGCGACCGTTCCTGACAGGTGTTTAAGCTTTCATCTTGTGTTTACCGGGGCAGAAAGCGATATAGACGATACGGAAAACATCCATGGAGGAGCGATGTGGGCTCGTATGCCAATTACTGCGTTAGTTGCCGATACGCCTTTAAACGAATGGCCAGAACAACTACCCGTACCCTTAGCTCAACCCTGGGACTGTAGCTCCCACCACCATGCGGTTTTTCGCCTAGAAAGGGTGTCATCTAGCCCGTGGTTGTGTAAGATAGATGGTGAGTTTCATACTGGACGGTACATGTTTACTGTTGAGTATACTGAGAGCGACATTGCGGATGACCCGGCGCAGCACAAACAGAGTCATGTTATTGAATTAACGGACGCTGGCAAATACACCGGAAACATTGTAGCGTTGCCAAACAACAGGGTAAGAGCAACAAGCCCTGCATTATGGGAAACAGGTGATGGACCACCTGACTTTAAACCAAGTCAATGGGCTCATAGCGCGGAATGTGATGACAGCTATATGGACCCTAGTATAACATTTGACAATTTGTATGCAGGAGAACAAGAAGATGATGATGAACAAGAAAGGTTACTCAAAGGGCGGGATGAAGAAGAAGGGCTACGCTAAAGGCGGAATGCCCATGAACCCTGAAACTGGTACGCCAACATTTGTTGGTGACGGCAAAGGTAAAATGGCCGGCGGTGGTTCTGCGATGAAGAAGAAAGGTTACGCTAACGGCGGTGCTGCCTCCAAAGCCTTACTTCCAGATAGTCTGTCCTCTACTCAATCTAGAAACACTATATCTAATCGGGACGTAGCATTTTTAAAAAAAATGTTAGCAGCTAAAGAATCTGGAAAATCAGTGTCTGATGCAGACAAGAAGATAATAGAAGCAATGAAACGCAAAGGCGGCGGTTCTGCGATGAAGAAGAAGGGCTACGCTAAAGGCGGGATGAAGAAGAAAGGCTACGCTAAAGGCGGGATGAAGAAGAAAGGCTACGCTAAGGGCGGGGCTACTCGCATATTCTAGAAGGATAAGACAATGGGACCAGTAATACCTTTAATACCAGCAGTATTAACCGCTGCAAAACTTTTAAAAACCAAAGCAGGGAGAGAAGCCATTAAAAAAGGCTCATCGTCTGTTATTAAATTTCTTAAAGAAAACGGACTAACTCCAAACGCGGCGCGGCAAGCCGCTGCAAAAAAATCCGTGCAAACTAAAAAAGCAAACCTACGCAATCAAAAAATTAAAATAGGCGCGGCAACAACAACTGCGGGTGCTACAGCAGGGTATGTGGGGGGGAAAACAGGAAGCAAAGAAAATAAAAGCAATAGCACTACCTCAAGTACTAACCAAAAACAAAACGAAGACACTGTCTTTACCCCGTATGAAACAAATAAACGACGAAGTGGTGGCTCTGTAATGAACCGCAAGGGCGGCGGGACTACTCGCATATTCTAGATGGCTAGAGAAAGAAAAAAACCTATTCCTAAAACTACCAAAGGGAAAGGCGCCAATTACCGCCCCACTAAATCTGGGGCGGGGATGACGAAAAAAGGTGTTAAGGCTTACCGCAGTAAAAATCCTGGCAGTAAGCTAAAGACAGCGGTTACTGGAAAAGTTAAAGCAGGAAGTAAGGCCGCCAAACGCCGTAAGTCATATTGCGCTAGGTCTTTAGGTCAACTGAAAAGAAGTTCGGCTAAAACAAGAAACGATCCTAATTCTAGAATAAGACAAGCTCGAAGAAGATGGAGATGCTACTAATGGCCACTAAAGATGCGTGTTATTCAAAAGTTAAAGCTCGATACAAAGTGTTTCCATCAGCATACGCTTCCGGGGCAATTGCTAAATGCAGGAAAGTTGGAGCCAGTAACTGGGGCAACAAAACAAAACGTGCAGAAGGCGGAATAACTGTTACAACCAACGGATGTGGTTCAGTAATGTCTAGGCACGGTGGACGGAAAGTCAAAATATACTAATGGCTGTTCGTAAAACAAAAAAAGGCGCTGATCTTAAACGCTGGTTTAACGAAGAATGGGTTGACGTAAGAACAGGTAAGCCCTGCGGAAGAAAGAAAGGTGAGAAAAGAGGAACGCCTTATTGCAGACCAAGCAAACGTGTTTCTAAGAAGACACCTAAAACATCTACAGAGCTTACTGCGGCAGAAAAGAAGTCTAGAATTGCTCAGAAAAAACGATTAGGGCAGCCACCTGGCAAGCCTAAAAGAGTTGCATCTGTTAAAAGAAAAACAGTTAGGAAACGAACAGCCTAGCGACGTTAGTAAGCACCCCAAATTTTTACTTTAGTACCGCCCCAATATTCTACGGCAAGGCCGGCGTCTATAAGTTTTGCGTTAATGCTATTGCCGTTAAAATCCCACAACACTCCAAGAATACGTCCGTACTTACCACGCCCTTGGGATTCTAAAACAAAACCGTCATACGTCAGCTCTTTTAATAGCTCTTTGGCTTCTAGCCCAAGCTTCTTTTCAACAAGGTCCCTGGTCCGTGATTCAGGGGTATCTATACCAACAAGCCTAACTCTTTGCTTTGCAAGAACAATCTTGAACCCTAGGTCTATGTTTACGTCAACGGTGTCCCCGTCAACAACTCTGTCTAACGTGCATTTGTAAACGAATGGTTTAACGTCCATGTAAGTCTATCCTTGGTATGTTCCAATTGCCTTCTGGTGCAGGTACAGCAAGCATTCTTTTTACTAATCTTTCTGCCCGGTTAGGGACCTGTATGTACCATCGTGAGTCAACCATAGCATCTGCCGCGCCAACCCAATTAAAATCTTTTACGCATTTCTGCATGTCTTTAAACAAAGACAATCGAGTTCTTCCCAGGTTAAACATCATGTTAGCAATAATTAGCTGCACTTCCTCCGGGTACAAAGAAAAGTCTTCGTACAGCACAAGACAATCTGCAACAGTTGTCTTAATGTCTTTTTCAAAGCACTCGCTAACTCTGTCTTCTGTTACAGGAGTGCCTTGCTTTGAATTGTACTCAAGGTCGCTGGGCGTAACTAAATGACCAATACCAAATGTTTTTTTGCCTAAGTGGTCTAAGTATACCTCATAAACACAGCCTTCATCTTCAGCCAGTTCTTTCTTAAGTTGGTCTATGTTCATCCCATTAGTCCCGCTATGCCCATTCGAGCTCTTTCTCGTTCAACATTACTTGCCGTAAGTTCTGGGCTTGAGCTATTCCCAGAAGGTTGGTAAGAAGATAAAAGCCCATCGTCAACCGGCATTTTCATGTTTTTAAATTCATCTATTGAAGGCCCTAAAGATTCTTTAGCTTCTTGAAATAATGGAGCTGCTTGCTCTGAGACCTCTTGGACAACTGGCGCTAAGTCTTCTTTAATTGCCTCCGATGTATCAGCGGTTCCTTCTCCTACCCCTAACGAAGTAGCTAATCTAATTTCTTGGTTAACTATTTCTCTAACTCTTAAAAGTCTTTTTTGAAATCCTGGGTCATCTATGCCTCTTGCTCCGGCTTGAACCCCCGCAACTCTTTGCTTGCTGGTTAACTGCGGCGCGGTTATAAATTCTAAAAAACTTTTGTTTCTAAGTAAACGCCCCATAACAAAAATAGTACCTGCTTCGCCTAAAAAGCTTATTGGCTCAGTTACTAATCTAAACAACGCTCCAGCAGCAAAAAGTGCTGGGGCTAAACCGCCTTTCCCTTTTAAAGAAGCATCAGAAACTGTTTCAGCTTGCTTAGAAATTTTAACTAAATCATCAACTATTTTTTGACCACTGGCCTCTGACGTTGTAAGAACCTTAGCCAAAGCTCCGTTAGCGTTAAAATCATCAACTACTTTCGCTAAGTTTTTTGCAAAAGCACCTGACACAACCGATTCCGTAGTAAAAGAACCTGCATCTCCCATAGCGTTCGACACAATCTTATTCATAGTAAGGTTTCGTATGTTGTCTAGCTCTTGAGCCGCCTCTATTGCCGCTTGTTCTTCTGGAAGACCTTCACTAATTCTTCTAGCAACTAAAGAAGCTTCTAGTTTCTGCATTGATTGAGGGCTTTTCATTAAACCAACAACTAAGCTATTTGCGTCTTCAACGCGACCGTTTTTAACAGCGTTTAATAAAGAATCTTCTGCTTCCGAAGTAGCTCTTGCAACAGTTGTTTGCAATGATTTAACCGCCTCTCTTGCTTGAGGAGTGCTTATTGCGGTTAACGCTATGTCAGATAATTCGTCAGAGCTTGCGCCAATTAAATGAAAATCTCTCATCGTTGCTCGCATAGCCGTAGCATTAGAAGCACCAAAAAGAGTGTCTTGAACTTCTTTTCCTAGCTGCTCAAAGTTATCTGCAACCTTTGAAAAATTTACAGCGCCCTTGGTAGTGGTTCTTCTAGCCGTATCATCTAGCCACTGTCTAGCTAATTGATCTCGCATTACGTTGACAACTTTACCCGGTTCATTTCTTGCAAAAGCATCATCCGCATACGTTTCTACTGTTTTAGCATATTCATTTAGTGTTCTTTTTAAAAACGGGTCGTTTTTTGGAATGTCTTTATACCAACTCATTAATTTAGGCAGTATTTTTGGATCTAACCCGTATTTAGTTACAGCTTCATCTATTAATTGATTTACCACTGTTACTTGACCAGGGTTCACTACTCCGTTTTCTCCAGGTCTTAATGCCGTTAAAATATTTCTCCAAGCTTCTTGAGGGACTTTTTGTATAGAAATAACCTCATTAGAATTAGGAGTTACAGCGTCCAAATAGAATTTTAGTGTTCCGGGCTTCCCTGGCTGAATCAAATAATCACTAACACTTTGAAAATCAATAAAGTATTTATCGTCTATATTTTTTTTCAACATATTTACTGAAGAAGAACCAAACATTTCCATACCTTCAGAGTAAAATTTATTAGCGTTAAGAAACTCTTCAATACCCTCAGAATATTGTTTTTGAGAAATAGGATCTCTTCCTGGACCAAACGGGCTAACAATACCGTCTTCTGGGCGAGCAAGAAATTGTTGCGGCCCATAAAAGTCAGCTTTTAACTCAACAGCTCGTCGTTCTATGGTGTCATCTAAAATTTTAACAAGGTCCCCAACATCTCTCTGAGCTAATGTTCCAACAAGCTCAGGATCTTTTCCTTGTAGCCGCAAGGCTTGGCGAATTGACTGCAATTGGTTTAAAGATATTTCTTCGGGTAAATTTTTTAAAGCTTGAAAAAGAGCCTTTCCCTCTGCTGCCGCACCAACAGCAGCTCTTGTTGGGTCTGTTGTTCTGCCGCTAGCGTCTTTGCCAAAAATTCTATTTATTTCTGCTTTTAAAGGCTGTGTTTTAAAAATAGTTGCTTGATTTGGCAAAAGATCGTAAGCGGTATCGTATTTTTTCTGAGAGGACTGTTCAAAAGTTCTAACAGCTTGAGACAGCAAGTGTTCAAAATCTACGGTTAAGCCATCCCCAGGAACGTATAAATCTTCTATTAATTTAAGCTCTTTAGCTATCACATCATTCAATAACCTGTTAGCCGTTTTAACGCCTTCATCTTTATCTGCTAAACTGGTGCGAACCATTTTGCTAACAGCTTGCGCTTGGCTGTTTAAAGCTTGCTTAAATTCTGACTTAGATATTTCTCCTAAATCGTAACTTTTAAGCAAACCTTGAACATATTCCCTGTTCGATGCTGCTGCTGCCGGATTAGGAAAAATATTTTCGTAAATTGCTTGAAGTCTTCCGGCCAATGCTTTTCCAGATGCTTCTTCTAAAGTAGGTCGTGCTCCTGCCTTGATTGCTTCCTGCATTGTAGCCCTAGCTTCTTCTGTTGCTACAGCTTTAGCCGTCTTCCTGTTTAACCCGTTTTTCATTAGTTCTTCAATTCTTTCGGGTGCGACCTTGGGCCCTGGTCCTTTAATCAAACGCCTTCCCAAAGCAAACAAGCCCCTTCCAATACCTTCACCACTAGCCGCTAACACCGTTTCTAAAGCTACATCACCCCAAATTTCATCATCAGTTTGCCTTTGTAATCCCTGAACTTTTTCAACAACAAACTCATCAAAAGCTTTACCTGCACCACCAGCCGCACCAACGGCAAGCATCGAAGGTATTAAACCAATTCCACCCGTCATTAATCCAGCAACAGTAGTTGTAACTAAAGGGCCTCTATATGCTCCCGCAAAACGTGATATATCTTTTCCAGTAAAGCCGGGTTGGTTTACTCGAATAGTCCCTGCTTCTGGAAGTTTGTATTGTTCTTTCTTTTCAGGAGATATGTTATCGAGCAATAACGCAAACTCATCTCTGCCAAGTTGTGCAAAGGTCCCTGGACCAAACTCTTGCTCTAAACGAGCAGCTCTCTCTTGGTCATTGTCAGCTTGACCATATGACGCTTGAAAACCGTGGCTGTTTACTTCGCCTTCGTTAGTTATTTCAAACGCTGGCGCTTCGGGCTGCTCTTGAGTAGTTGTTTCGGGCGATGAAGATTGAAAAAGTTCAGGTCTTTCTTTCATCATAGAAGAAATGGTTGATTCTATTTCTTCTTGTGGCAGATCTCCAAAATCTACATTTAAACCAGAAGGAAGCGCAATAACCGGCATAATAAATAACCTACTTAGTTAAAAGTAAAACCTTGTTTAAATCGTTGGGATTCTATATCGTAAATATCTGACAAAGGGTAAACATCTTGCCTAGAAGCACCACTTTCTATACCTGAACGGCTAGTTCTAACGTCTTCTGCATAAGGAGTTAACTGTCGTATTTTTGGAGAAAAGCTATCCTTATAAACTCCAGATTTCCCAGCTAAAATTACTCCAATTTGATCATATTCATTTAAACCAGATTTTTCTGCCAAATCAAATTTATTGTATGTTTCTTGCAATCCCCTAGCCAAAGTTTCGGGGTCTGCTGTGTTTAAGTTAAAGTTTAAAACGCCTTGTTCGCTAAGAAATCCGCTATCTAAGAAGCCGTTAGCCAAAAGTTCTACGTCCCTATTTGATATGGAGTTTGCAGATTGCGTACTACCTAAGGATATTGGAATTAAATATTGTAGTGCAAGTTTCATATCTCTAACGGCATTTTTTCTGTCTTTAGTAATATCATACTTTTTACCGTTTTCAATTCCTGCGGCAGCAAAAGCGCCTCTAAGAGCCTCATTAAAGCTCCCTTTAAAACCTGTAACCGCTTGTTCTTTCTTAGATAAAATATCTAACACGCCAGCCACATATTTTTTACCAATAGAAGAACTTATTAAATTGTTACTAGCTGCTTTAATTCTACCATCAATTTTTTCAGCTTCTTTATAGTCAATAATATTATCTTTTCTCGCGTCTGCCTTAGCGGTTACTAGAGCTTTTTCTATAACTTTATTAGCGTCTATCTCTTTAAGAACCACATCTTTAGAAGAAAATCCTGATGGAAGACCGCCATTTTTTAATATTTCTGCCATAGAAACTATAGTTTCCTTGCCATAAGGATTTTGTTTGTCTATTTGATTTTTATCAAAATATGTAAATACTTGGCGTTGGTCAGCTTTTGCTTGTGTTTCTTCTTTACTGTACTCCGCTAAACCATATTTAGCTGCGGCAAGATTTATCTGTTTTTTAAATTCTCTTTTTTCTTTATCATCCGATGTAAATCTAGGAATACTTTCTTTAAGACCCTCAGCAATATTTTGAAGAGCGTAAGGAGATTTACCTGCTCCTATAGATGCGGCTAACTGAACAAGGTCCATACCTTTTTCATATTCGGTTTTACCTTCATACTCTGGCATTATGGATAAAAATTCATCCATAAAATCGCCTACTTGTTCTTTTTTAAATTCTGCTTGTTCTTTTTTTGATTTTCCCTCGCCACTGTAATTGGAAATACGGTCTATTGATGTTTGCATTTCTTTGGTTACGCCATTTCTTCTTAACCACTGCCCTTTGCCAATAAGATCTCTAAACTCATCCTTAGTAAGAGGGTATTCTTTTCTATCTGCAAAAGCTTCAGGACCGTACTTATCTTTAATATCTTTTAAAACTACATCGTCTTGTGGATTTAAAGCCTTATCAAGCTCTTCTGAAGTAAGTTGTGGGGCAGCGCCTTCAAAACCTGCCTTAGAAAGCATGTTCTGCTCACTGAGTTCATCTATTTGACTTTGCATAGGATCTGCTGAAGTTATGTTGTTGGCAACAAAAGTTTCTAGTTCTTCAACAGACGGAGTGTTATCTTTGAGAAAATATTCTTTTGAGATGTTTTCAATTTCAACAGCAAGGTCTGGCCTTGCTTTTTGTAAAGCCTCTACGGTTTTTTGAATTATACGGGCATCTCTTAGTCCAGGAAGTTCTGCCATAGAAGCTCCTCCGTATTGATCTACAAGCTGTGAGACAATGCCGCCCGGATCAGTAGGTCTTACATATCCTGGAGAAACTACTCGATCTATCTTTGGGTTCATTCCCATAGCAGTTAACTTAGGGTCATACGTTGATTCTGTTGTTTGCGCTGGAAAAGTTCTTTCCATACGACTAACATTTTGAAGTGTAAGTGCATCACCTTGAGCATAGTCTGCTCTAGGATCAAAACCTAAATTGTTATACGTTTGTACGCTCGGCTCTTCCCCTGGAAGATCAAAATTTGCAGGATTAAACTTATTTAAACCTCCCTCTCCTTGAACTGTCGTAGGAACAAGATCATTAAGTTGAGCTCTAGTGTAATTAGCACCACCATTAGCAAACTTAGCAGCTTCCATCAAAGGCTGAGAAGAAGCTAGTATACCGCCAGTATTTCTACCTTGTTCAGGTTCTAAAAGACCCCCTTGGCTAAAAAGCTTTCGCGATAGAACATCTTTAATTGCGCTCATTATGAGTTTCCTTTTTGGCCTAACCCAAAAGGATTTCCAAACGCTTTATTTAATCCAAACGCACCAATCCCTGCGCTAACAGCTTGAGATAAGCCGCTAGGCGATGGAGCTGTGTTAACACCAAAGCTAGAAGTTGAAGGACTAATAGACGGTTTAAAAATATCCGACATAAAGCTTAGTCGTTGGTATGGCTCGTAAGCTCTTTGGAAAGCGTTCTTGCTTGTCGCATCTAGTTCTCTTTGCGCTTGTTGTTGAGCTATCCCGCCTAATTGAGACTGTAATTGAGCCTGTTGCCCAAGCATGTTTTGCCCGGTAACACCAAGATTAGCTTGCTGAGAACCTAAGCCGGCTATGTTTTGAGCATACTGGTTGGCAAACTGTCCTTGGCCTTGACCTAACTGACCTAACAAAGTACCTAACCCCTGCTGGCGTTTCTGTTGCGCCTCAAAAGCATTTTGAGCATTAGCTAAAGAAGAAGCGTAACCTTGCTGGCGCATTTGACCGGCTGTTCTGGCTTGTGTATCCAATATATTACGGCCTAACTCGGTTTGCATAATACCTGAACGACTGCCTCCAAAAGCCCCTGCATTAGCAGCTTGTGCATTCAAAGACTGTTGCTGTAAAGCCCCTTGGCGATTAATGTCAGATAATGTCTGCTGGACCACTTGATCTTCATACGGGTTTTGATAGGCTGCTGCGCTAGTAGGGTCAAACATTTGATCGCTGCCGGCAGCTTGAGTTCTAGCTTGGTCAAAATAACCTGGAACCGCTTGGCCTTGGCCTGTTAAATAATCAATGCCTTGCCCTGTTGTATCAGCAGCTTGCTGTAAATAAGGCATGTACTGGCCTATACCAGCGCCTGTTTGCATTGCTTGTTGCGTAAGAGGGTCTAACCCGGCTACTTGCGTGTCTAGCTTACCAAAAGTTTGCTCGCTAAAAGGTGTTTGCCCTCTAGCAAAAGCTTGTTCTAGCAAATCTCTTTGAAATTCTTCAAGAAAAGGCGCTTGACGAACTACTTCGGTTGTTGTTCCCATTGTTTCAGCCATCGTATGCTCCTAAGCCATTCCGCGTTCAAAACGAGACATCATGTCGTACATCCTAGCAGCACCTAAGTCTCTATCACCATTGCCAGCATTTCTAACCGCTTCCGCTGTCATTACAAATTCTCCATCAGAAAGTTTAGCATCTATACTGTCCGAGGTCCCTGTTCCAGGGCCCACTATCTCACCACCATCAGCAGCCGTCCTTGTTGGGCCATACTTCCTTGTTAGATACGCTTGAGCTTGCTCTAAAGTAATGCCTGTAGACGCTGCAAGCTGTTCTGCTGTCAAAGTACTGTATATACCCGCATCTCTTCGAGTTTGATAATATTCGGGTGAACCTGGAGCGGTGCTCGACACCTTTAAGTAGGCGGCTCCTTGAGGGTCACTTAAATTTCTAGCCTCCGCCACATCTTCAGCAGATAAAGTTTTCTTTTCTGGGTCAATTGCTTCTGAGGCAATCGCTGCTGTAATTCCGGGTGCAAAAGCATCTTTTTTAAACGGGTCTAAAAGAGCTATTCCTTGTTCTTTTCCGGTCATTGGAGAATCAACAAAAGAAGAAAAAGGCCCTGATTGTTCTACTTCAAAAGGATTTTCAGCTCCGGGTTGCTTGTAGAATGCTGCTTCCGCCTCGCTAAGTGGTGTTCCCGTAGGACTCTTACCCATCTTATCAAAGCGACTAACCATTGGAGCGTCTTTTCCAAAGATTCCTTTGTTAAAAGCATCAACGGGATTTTCAGTAGCGGCATCAAAAAATGATTCTCCAAATCCTTTGCCATCTTTATTTCCAAGAGCGTTCAATGCCGCCGAACCTAAATATGTGCCGCCGCCTATTTGGGCAGATTTTTTAAGGCTCTTACCACTGACCAAAGAACCTATTCCAGCGCCTATCCCTTGACCAGCGGCCCCAGGCATAATTCTGCCGCCAAGAATAGCACCAATAGCCGGAAGCGAGCGTTTGGTAGCTTTATATAATTTTTTCCAAAAAAACTCAGGCTGGCCAGTAATTGGATTTAAAGAGTTTAAAGCACTGCCCACCACGTAACGGTTAGGGTTTTCAATGCCCATCATTTGCATCTGCCGAAAAAGTTGTTCTTTTAAGCCGGGGTTAGCGTCAAGTATTTCACCTGGGATAACTGTCTCGCCTTCTGCGGCATGAACCATGTAGCTATCGCCATAACGACCCAAACTGGCTAATCCTTCCGCTTCTTTTTTGAAAATGGGCATCATTTGATTCATTTTGTTATCCTGCCTTCCTAAGCTATAGTTATACCATTATTTCATCAATTAAGAAATTTCTATGTAGCTGCCTATAACGTGCAATCTATTTGCATTTGCAGCCGTTACTTTAACAATCTCTCCTTCTTGAACAACCAATGGTTTGTCCAAAAGCTCTAGTGTACCGTTTGCGGCTGTTGCCTTGACGTTATACAGTACAAATACTGCCGTACTTGCGTCCGTAATTGTAACCGTAATAGTTGATGTGTTACCGCTATCATCAGCAGCAACTAAAGATTTAAAGATAGCTGTCTTTGCTGTTGGCGCTGTGTATAGCGTTGTAGCACTAGTAGTCGTTAAATCTAACTTAGCATTTTTATAAAAACTAGCCATTTACCCTAAGAACCATGTTAAAGCGTTGTTTTCGTCCTGCCCTTCTATTTTAGAAGGCATTTCTGTGTCCGTTAAAGCCAGCTCAATGTCTCTAAAAGCTTTTTGAACAAGCTCTGAGTTATACTCAGTTTCTACGTTTGGTAGACTATGGTTCAACAATCTAGCCATTATCGCTTACCGTCCGGTCTAGCTTCCAAGCGTAAATCGCCCAAGGTCCATGCAATATCAGTGACGGAACTTTGAATCCTAACAGCAGCTTGCCGGGCTCTTGCCCTTAAAAAAGTTTGCTGGGTTGTGCTGCTAACGGCATTGGTTGAGTTAGTGGCTAACGTATCACCCGGATAGTTCCTGGTTTTTATAATGTAATCCACCGTAGCCGAAGTGTCCGTAGTTATGTCTATATCCGGTATAAGCCTAGTCAAAAACATAAACTGCTCACCTGCCGGGTCTAAATCAAAGTCGGATGATTCTATAAATGATGTCATAGCAGATCCATCGTCCGTGTCCCCTAGCTCGTGATTATATATGTAATTTGATCCCCCTGCCGTACCTGCTGCCCTTGGGTAATCGTTAACACCGTAATCAATCCAAGCCGTTCGAGACAAAGAACCAATGTCCCAGGTTCCTTCTAAGTAGTTAAACTTAGCGTATCTGTCTATCTCTTCTGAAGAAGAGGAAGCATAAAACCAAATAACCTCGTTGAACATCCTGTTTGATGCGGCAAAAAACTTAAATGTTTGCGATAGATTTATATCATCGAACACGTATCGTAAAACTGTGCAGGGCACATTATCTATTTTACCTGTATAAGCGTAAAAGTTTTCTCTGGCCATCCAAAACACCTTATCGCCTACAGAAACTACAGCGTTAGGTGATATTAAAGAAATACCATTAGCCACTAAAGAAAAACCAAAAGTTAATGGTGGACCAACAAAGCGCATAGAATGCAAGCCAACGTCAGTCCAAACCAATATTTCCGCTCTTGTTTTTACAGCGGTAATAATTTCAGACCCAGATGATAATCTTTGATCACCCGCTGTGTTGGTAGCTGTTGGCGTCCAGTCAAAAGGATCTTCTTGATTTGACCAGCGTATCTGCAATAAATCTTGAGCAGTTTCTCCTAATGGGTTGCAGCCAAAACAGATAACATGCCTGTCAGCCCCTGACACCATTATCTGTCGTGTAATCGTAGGGGTGTTTGATGCTCCTGCTTGAGCAGAAAGAGCCGTAGATCTAAAGTTTAGACCTAAAGTCTTGTCCCAATAAAACGGTGCGCCATCAAAAACATTAAAAATTAAATCTTCGCCCCAATTATCCTGCTTCCAAAGTCTTAACTGGCTAACAGAATTTGCCGCTGTTTGAGCAGGTTCGCCCCACCCGATAAAAGTATTAGCCTCCGCTACAATAGCGCCAGAACTGTGAGCAGCAGCCGTAGTTCCTCTCACCCCCCTAACTACGCCAGCGTTTAACGTATTGCCACTTTTTCCGGTGTATTGAATTAATTCTTCTCCCACCCTTATCATGCCAACAAAAGTAACTGCTACCCCATCAGATCCTGCGGCAACCGTTGTTCCGTCAACACCCCGTGTAAGTCCTGTGATCGTAGTTGCAGTTGTTTCGGTATAATCTATCTTTTCACTGCCAATAAGAACTGTTCCCTCACTAGGAAAGTCACTAGCATCATCAAGTATCAAAACAGCCGAGTTAATAGTAATCGCACCGTTTAAAGTGTCTGCCACCACTTCAAAGTTGCTGGCGCTAGTCAAAACTACTGAAGTTGCTGAATCTGTTAAATCGCTTGCTAAAGTATTTTCAGATACGCCGCTAGTTGTTCCGCCCCAAAGACCCGCTCCAAAACCAGTGCCTTGCACATAAGTAGATAGCCCGGTAGTGGTCTGGTATTCGGCAACTACAGAACTTCCTCCTCCAGCCGTTGACCCAGAAGAAGCGCTGCCGGCAGTGGTAATCCTGTAACTGTTGCTGTTATTAACTGTAATTTTAAATTCTGTGTTAAGTTGAGCTGCTGTGACACCATCCGTTGTTGCCGCTCCGCTAAATGTAACAAAATCCCCGGTCTGAGCTCCATGGCCTGTGGCTGTTACAGTAACCGTTCCTGAACCGGCATCACCTGTTGTAAAAGGATTAGCGGCCAAAGAAGTTGTTGCTCGAACAGGCGTTAGATCGTAGTACAAAGCACCTTCTTCTACATAAAGCTTAGATTCTGTTCCAATGCCCATATATTTTGAACCGTCTAACGCAGCCCATGTGTGCAAAGAACGAGGTTGTCCTTGTAAAACTTCGCTAGATAACTTAGTCCACCCTCCCATCTTTTCAGGACGGCCTTTTCTAAAACGTATTAGGCTAGAGTCAAACCATCCGCCATCGTTACCATAAGACGTAGTTTCTCTGTTAACACCAGGCTTAAATACTATTTTACCTAAAGGCATTACGATAATCCTCTTGCTGCTCTTTCATAAACATTCATAAAAGCTGGGCCTAAAGCTCCAATTCCTCTAAAAACAACCGGATCTACGCCTTGAGTAGATAGATTATCACGGTTTAAATTAGATTGGTTTAAATTTGCTAAACCGCTAATACCGCCTATGTTCGGGCTTACACCTGCATTTTGCGCTGCAACAGACGCATTTGTAGTCGGCTCTGGGTAATCATATGTAGGAAGTTCTTTTGGAGGAGCTAACGTGTCAATTGCAATAGATGTTCCAACACCTTTTAAAGCATCCATAGTTCCTGCTTTTCCAAGATTAGAAACTCCTTGCAAACCTGTATTAGCTATCCCTGCCTTAGCATTAGCAGCTTTTTGCGCGGCAATTGCATCTGCGCCAGATCTTCCAAAGTAAGTTCCTGCTCCTGATTGAAGAGATTGATTTAAATCACCACCGCGAGCGGCTGTAACCCCTGTATTTATTGCTGCGGCTGTTAAGGGGTCAATTGAAGATCCAAGTCCTGCTGTAAGAGCGGATTGCCCAGTGTTTAAAAGCATATCTCCAAAGCTAACACCTCTGGCAGTGGAAGCACCTGCTTGAGCGGCAATTCCTACTCCTTTAGCTACGGGTCCCCCAAAAGCAATCATTGCCGGCGCAATGTAATCCGCAAAGACACCGCCGGCTTGCTGCAATATACTTCCTGGCTTACGCTGTTGCTGCCGAGCAGTTTCTCTTTGTGCGTAATCGTAAGCTTCAAGCGCGTATTCTGGATTTAGCTCTGGTGTTATTTGCCCTGTAGTCAGATAAGTTTGTAACGCATCTTTAGAGCCATAAGGCGAAGCAATAGACCCGGCTGATTCTGGCCTATCGCCAGTGTTCCATGATTTCAATGCGTCCCAATTGGACTTATTGCCGCCCATCTTGTTGCCGCCTTTAAACCCAGCGCCTTCATACTGGCCCCACTGGTCATAAAGACCCTGTAAAGTTGGAAATATATTTTCTCTAGTAACGCCTGTGTTTGCTATGCCTACTCCCGGAGAAGCAAAGGGCATGTTTTTGGCATTGAATTGACCTAATCGGACATATTCGGCGCCAGGTGTTGCGAACCCATAAGTTTCCCATAAGGGTTTATCCGAAAAAGTAGTGTAGTCACCTTTTCCATAACCTAAAGCTTCTTTAGCTTCGTAAGCAGCCGTGTTTGCGTCACGAGTTTGATTTAAACTTTGAATGCCTTGCAAGCTATATTCGGGTTTTGCAAATTGCATTTGCAAAAAGTTTTTCATTCCTGGGTTAACCTCAGGCATGCTGTTTAACTTTGAAATAGCGTCTGCTTGGCTTGTTGGATTTTGGCTGTTGATAAAGTTACGCAGTATCAAGCTGGTTATACCTGTGCCAACATTTGATTTGCTTAAAGCGTCTGCGTAAGGATTGGCCATCTAGATCTTCCAAGCAATTCCGGCTAAGAGCACAATAACTGCGCCAGCACCTGTAATCATAATAAACTCTATACGTTTAATACGCAGTATAGCTTCTTTCCACCGTTCTTCCATCTGGACTTCTACAATTGTGACTCGTGTGTTTAAATTGTTAACTAGGTCATTCATTTCACATACCTACGGTTTTGGATTAGCGTCTTTAACTGCTTTTATTTTAACTTTCCAAGCATCTATCCCGTTGTGATAAATTTCATCTAGCTGCTCTGCAATGCTAGGATATGCTGCGACTCGGTTGTATTTGTATGTATCTGGGTCTACCCAAGCGTTTACAGCGCTCATATCAAGTGTGACAGGGTTTCCATCTTTATCAGTAGCTCCTTCTTTATCATCAATGGTGACAACATTTGCGTAAAGAGCGTATATAGCTTTATGATTCATTAACCTGCTACCTCCATCACTGTAATTGTTGATGCACCACGACCTGAGTAAGTAGCGTTGGTGTCATTTATAGTTCTATTGAGACTAAAACTTTTAGTTGCACTATAAACTCTACCTTGAAGTTTATAAGTCGTAGCGTCTGTTGTGTTTGGAGCATCTAAAAAAGTCCCTGCTGCGGGTGCAACTTTATCGTTATTGCTAGCTTGAATAAAGCCACCAACAGTACATTCTACGCTACTTGCACCATCTGAATCTCCCACTTTTATAGCTGTACTAGCCCTTACTAATTGCAAAAAAAATAATTCTGTTCCACTCATTTGTACATCATATAAAACTAAAATTTTACTGCTTGTCGCGCTAGGGGT
>Ga0307488_10001159_pt1 | contig 22099 bp, 17 predicted proteins | sample SB02metaG_FD_202248 | JGI IMG/M metagenome (GOLD analysis project Ga0307488, IMG submission 202248) | Sea-ice brine microbial communities from Beaufort Sea near Barrow, Alaska, United States - SB 0.2 | ecosystem: Environmental > Aquatic > Marine > Coastal | place: USA: Alaska | collected... | reverse complement strand
AAAGATACGCAGTATATCCAGTAGATGCGGTTATGCTTGGCCCATAAGTTAAAATATATAAAGAGTTAAAATCCGGATCGAATCCCATAGCACCGAAACTCTCTTTATTCAAATTTATAGACGCAATCCGACTTTTATAATTAAGCATAGTATCATATATCTTAACTACTTTGTTTCCAGAATCAAAAACTGCTAGATCAGCATCAGAACATGCTAATTTTGTAGGTTGGTTAAATTTTGTCTTATTTCTACTATCACCATAACCTCCGAGCAGTTCTATAAAATTACGCTTATAACCTAATGAGGAATCATTATTAATAAATCCTTGAATGTCGTATTTTAAAATAACATTGTTCTCTTTATCAGTTAAAAAGACGTCCTTTTTATTAGATGCTATACCACCTAATTCTCCAAAAGGTAATTCATTATCATCGTCTTCATACTTATTATCCTGTAATATAACATCTAGAGATGTATCACTACCAGTCATAGCTATAAAAGTACTACTAGTTATAGCAAACAATGCAAATCTATCTTCAAAATCTAGATTTAATTGTGATGTAGATTCAAATATTTTACTAAAAGAACTTAATTTAGATGAATTGCTAAAAGGTACAGAATTATAAAATTCTGGTGTATTAGCAGATAAAGCCCTTACCGTAAAGTTAGCGTCTGTTGTATTTGATAAACTTGCGTAAGTAATATCCGTTGACCATGGTAGTTTATTGGATGCTATAAAGCATCTCGAAAATATAAAATTATTATTTTCTCTTATTTTGTTTAATTTATATTTAAATATATTATAGTCGAAAGTATCATTTAAAGCAAATGTGCAATCTTCTACTGTATTAGGTAAGTCTATATTAAGGTCGAAGATAGTTCTATCTTTAAAATTACTTGAAAAGGCTAAATCTGTATCAAATGTATTTTTAGAAGTAATAACTTTTTTAGTACTAACTTCGTAAGCTATATTATCTTTAATTTCAACTAACCCATAAAAATCTGAACCGGTTAAAGTAAACAGATCTCCATTAGTATAGAATTTTTTATATGATGTGTAATCTGTCATGAGTAATTTGTAAATTTTATATCGTTAATTTTAGTTCCGACCGGTAATATTGAGGATGCTTCAGCTAAAATACTTGTACGTATTTGTGAGCGTATGGATTCATCTGTAATTGCAAGATCACGAATAACTATATCAATTGAGTTACTCGAATTATGACGATCGAATTTAAAATATTTTTCTATCTGAGTTTTATTAACCCGCTGACCTGCCGGTAATGATAGTACAATATTATCTACTTTTTGTTCGAACAAATATAGAGCATATACTAAAGTTGTACTTATTGCTTTATCATAAGCAAATAAATTACGAACCTGCATGTTACTAGTGTAAAAGTATTCCGGTTGTCTGAGATAAGTAGCCAGGTCAGTACCATCTTGAAATCCTGCAGATCCAACATAAAGTTCGTCTTTAAATATATCCTGTATTTGATACTTACCAGGAGATAAAGTTAAATTTTTGTATAATTGACCATCCATATACAGAGTCATATTTCCTTGTATACTATCAAATCTAAAAGTAAAATTATGATAACCGATAGGTAAAGTATTAGTATCAAACGATATTGTTTTAGTTATATAATCTTGTGTATCCAAGTAGTTTTGTAAAGTTAATTTAAAATCTAAACTCTTCGCATCAAGCGTTCGATTAAGAGTGTTATAATTGGTCAATCTTACATCTGGTGTGTTATTATCTCTACTAACTATACCAAAAGCGTTATCACTAGTTAGCTGGGTAGCACTTAATTGATTACCTACACCCTTTACCATATATAATTCTTTATTATCACTCTCGCATAGTAATATAGGGTATACATGCTGTTTTCCACTAACATAGTGATTGACATAATCAATAGTTATAATAGAACCGCTAGATAACGGTGAAGTATTAACAGATGTCTTAGCTGTAGTTATATCTGCAGATAGGCTAAATACTCCTGAAGTTTCATACTGGTATAGTTTATTTCCAGTGGCTATACTAATAGTATTATCGATAATATTAATATCGTTAATAGTAGTATTTGATCTTAAGAATGCTTCTGGTCCTTGTCTAAAATTATGCTTAACAACATACTTATCAACAACATAAAATACTGTTTCATCATTCTCCCATCTTGTTTTTGATCCAGGTAGCTTATAATCTATACCATCCCGAATTATAACGTTATCGTATAAGCACAACTCCTTTTTATATACATCAAATTCAGCTGCAGATAGAGTTTTAGATTCAAGCGTTAATACATCCAATCTATGAACAGTGCCTGTGGTATCGATAAAATCTATAAAATCATCTTCTTGATGAAATCCTATATAATTCTCAATTTCAGAGGAGCATTCTAATCGTAACTTATTTCCTTGCGGTCCTACTCTATAAAATAAATTCCCGTTGCACGCTATTATATATTCATCTAAAGCACCTCGCTTAAACACGTTTTTAATCTTACGTATAAAGGTTACTTTATTTAATAAAACATAATCACTATTATAGATATAGAGCACGTTACCACTTACAACGTGAATAAATGGGGTAGAAGTTTGATCTTGGAATAGTCCAAATCCAGCATTAGTATTATTACCGAGTAATTGATAACCATATTGTAGGCTAGAATCAATCCATAAATCAAAAGATATAGTAAAGGATTTAGATTTATTAATACTTTCATATACACTTAATTTAGAATAAAATGTACCGTCAAAATCAAAAGAAGTATCATTACAAGAATAACAAATATTTTGAACTTCACCACTCACAAACTTTGATATATAGTAATTATCGAACGATGACATTAGAGGTGAAGAAGAGTTAACTACACCCTTTATAGTTTCTTTTCCAACTCTTTCATATTTCAAATTAATATTAGGGGTAATAGCGGCGTCACTCTTTTTATCGAAAAACTTCTCTTTAGTAAGCAGTTGATCTGTAATACCTAAACTAATACTATCGATACTGTCAGTAAATGTAGGGGTATATAACGCCGCGCTAGATAAAGCTTCAAATTTAGTTATTTTATCTGGATAATAATATCTATCTACCCAAATACCTTGCTGATTTAAATCGCCAGCAGACAACCACGTGCATAGATATCTACCGTTATTATATTGATCACTAGCCGATCGTTTTACATATAATTTATCAGACAAAATAGGCGAAGGGCCTGCGAACGCGCCATTTGCTGCAAATGTGGTATCATTTACATTAAGCCTCTCGTATGGATATATAGAAGACGGTGCTTTAAAGAAAGTATCTGTATCATTTGTAATAAAAATATCTTTATCATAAAACACGTAGTTTAACTGTAATTTTTCGGTACCCCTCTCTTGCTCATTACCAGAATGTAACGTATTATAGTCTCTATAATCGAAACTTGGTATACCATAAGGAGTATCAAACATATTTGAACCTCTTTTAATAAAGTTGTATTCAGATCTATTGTTATCTAGAGTTAGATAGTTAAGATTAAAAGAACTAGCAGAAATGGTGTTGTAATTAGTGTGTAGTAAGTACTGACCTTTGTTAGTAAAACTACTACTACTAGTATCAATAATAAGATTTTCTCTTTTATCGTTAATATAGGTAATAAAAGAATTATTGATACTTGATGGAGCTACATCATTATTGTAATCAATTAAAATTAAATTATTAGAGTTTCTATTTAAACTACTACTGACCATCTGCGTAAATGTTAACGCGCTACCACTTAAAGCAAGTACCTTAAGCTCATCATTAATAAATTTATAGATTTGTAAATACCCATCACTATCGATGTTATATCTAAAGGTATCTAATCTCTCGCTTGTAACTAGTGAAATATCTTCATCATAATTATAGAAAACAACGCCATTAGTACCTGTATCATAATTTAAGAAATAATCTGATCTACCATTGTTATGTTTAATGCGAAGTAATCTACTATCTACAACTTCTAATTCAAAATTATAATTATTAGCAAACGCGTTAACATCTTTTAAAGTTTTAATACCAACAGGCTTTTGTATATCGGTAGCTGAAACAGAGTTAGTATTAAAAATATACATATACTCGAGATCTTGATCAATACCTTTATAGAACGCTAATTTTGTAGTAACGGTGTTTAAGTTATTTGAGTCAAGAGCAGAAAGCTCAATAAAATTAGATAAGAGATTTTTATCTGATAGATACAACGAAGAGTAATTATTAATTCGAGTATCTAGAGCTCCTGACAGCGCGTGTATACTTGTAACGTTGAATTGCTGCTCTAAATTAGATTTAGTCTGCTTAAACGTAACAAAGCTATCTGAATATGCTGCTTCTGGGAAAGCTATAGAGCTAACTGATTTATGTAATGTCGTTGCCACCACATATATTTAATACATCGTACTATTTTTGTAAGTATGTAATATATGTTTGTTTGTTAAATTTACTCTGTAAATTGGCTATAGTATTAGATGAAGAGAGAGAATTCATTTGAGTATTGTTAATAGCAAATTTCTTTATATTATCGTAATAAGATTCACTTACTAATGTTAGTGGTAAGTATATATCTGCGTAAACACCGTTAGAATAGTAAATTAACAACTGCGCAGTGAGGGCAGTAAAATTTGATGATGGATTCAAAGAAAGTGTATGATTGTAATCAGTCATCACACTACCACCTAACTTACCGTAGAGAATTTCGGTAAATATTGATTTCTCTTTATAGTTATACACTAAATCTCTCTTATAATTTTCTATAGTTGAATCACCCCAATTTATTTCTAAAGAGATAACATCGTTAACCTCTTCTGATACCCCGGTAAGAATAAACTGTAATGTTGAATCTCCTTTAAGGTAGAGGTTATTTTGAGTTAAAGTCGTATTACTATAAATAGAGCTTAGATTTACGTATACAGTATTCATGCTGATAATAGAAATGAGGTTGAGTTTATGTTGTAAGAGCCGGAGTTAGCACTAATATCGGCAAACAGAGAGTTATTGCCGAATGTTGATGATCGAATTAAACTGTTAGTAGTATCATATTTTGAAATATTACTTAAAACTAAATTAGTACCTTCTATTGTTAGCTCTAAATCCACAAAGTGAGCCAATTCATTTATATCACTCACAATGTATGTTAGTTTAAATAAGTTATTAACACTGTTAAAGGTAAGATACGGTGTAATAACCTCTTCTGGTGTAAAGTTATTATTACCTGCACCAGAAATACTTACTTGGAATGTTGTTAATATATCTGTAGTAGTACTTACTGGGAATACTTTTTCATATGTATTATTACTAAGATTGTATTCGTAGATACTTGGAATTACTGACCAGTAATTTTTAGCATTATTACTAGTAACAGCAGTAAACTTAGTAAAGTATGCTTTATTTGATCTCTCAACAAACAACCTATTTGAAAATTTCTCTATCTTACTAGCAGAATTAATAGAGAATAATGTATTGTTATTATTTGAAATAATAAACTTGCTCCCGTCGTAATTAATAACATCAACAACTAAGTGGTTTGGTGTTTCAATAAAGATGTTATCTCCTATAATATCAAAATCTACAATATGATTAAAGATGTCATATTGAATCGAATTACTATACTTACTAAAGGTTAACTCTAATGCAGATTGTAAGGGTGAAGAAGTGGAAAAGCTTTGATTCTTAACATACAACTTACCCTCTAAGCTTCTACGCTCTTCTTTTGTAAGTAGGTTACCTGTAGAAGATATTGCTAATGTAGTAGTGGCTCGTGTATCGATACTATCAATATAGCGATAACTATTTTCATAATTAAAGTCATTATTAACCTTTATATCATCAGCAAAATAACCACAGTCGTAATACCTATAAGTGAGATCAGTAGCGGAAAGGTAGTTCTTAATATCTGTAAGAAAATTAAACGTCACTTCTCCAGTTATGATAGATTGTTCTAATTCAGTAGTTACTGCACTTAACGGTGCTTGATCTGTAGTGACTGCTGTATCGGAAGAAGGGAATGTCGCGTCAGCGAAAATCGTGTAATAATAGTTTCGAGGGCCTGGAAAACGAAGATCCCACCCATTAAACGGCTCTGGTAACAAGGACCCGTCTAAAAATGTGAACGCACCACCATCTCTATATACAGGTACTATATTTCTTACAGCTTCTGCTAGTTCCTGGTAAGGGTAAAATTCTCTAAAGTATAAAGTATAAAAATCAGATAAGTTAGCATACCCGTTAGTGTTTGCAGTAAGGCCGGATCTTATAGTAGTGCCGTTTCTTGAAGCTGTAGAATAGTTAAAGTTATAACCTTCGTATATATCGTAAAAAGTATGACCATTTAGAATCAAATTTAAAATATTTGCGTTTGCTGGTGCAACACGAGCTTTTGGTAAGCTAGCTTTGAATAATGCATATTCATTACCATAAGAATCAAATTGATATTTTGATATGGCTCCTTCATTATATAAATCAGAGAAATTTAACTTCTCACTAATAGTATTTAAATTTTTTAATTCAGATGTTGAACGCTCTTTTGTAGTATACGATTCAAACGTAGTAGCTTTATTATCTATAAGAGGGTCTCCAGACGCCAAGCCACTAGAAACGTTTCTAGAATTTCGTCTATTATCAATTCTAAATTGTACAGGGTATTCGCTCTGTGGGTTTGTTGATACGTTCCCGTATAAGTTAGGATCCGGGAAAACATAAAAGAAGTCACTTTCTAAATTACTTCTATCTATTGAATAGGTATAGTTGTCAGCATTCAGCTTAAACAAGCCTATATCATCAGGTTCGAAGAATAAACCAACATCTCTTAATAATCTAGCATCATTACTTGGAACAGTAGCAGTATCAGCTGTTTGTAAGTTAAGTAAATTATTTGTCGGATTTTCTGATCGAATTAATAATCCAGAAACAGCCGGAGTTACTGAAGTATCTAAGTAATAGATATCTGTACCAACATACTTACTAAGCAGTTGACGCTTTAATCTATAGACATCAGCAATGGTTAACCCTCCCTTTGTTTCATTGCTAAATAGTTCAGCTAATGGATTATCAGGGTCGCAAATAGCATCAAAAGTGTCTGCTGTTATAACCGGAGGGTTAATTTTAAATGCTTCTATTCCGGATAAAAAGCTTGTAGTAGTTAGTGCTTGTATACCTAGTGGGTCAATATAATACTTTGCATCAATATCATTTAAATTACTTGAATATAATTCATCGCGTGTTGAATCTTCACTGACTTTGGTCCTTGGAAGATCAAAATAATTCCCATATACATCGATATACTCTTCTATATTAATACCAAGTTTAGCAGTAACACTATCGATATTAAAGGTCTTAGCGTTTAAGGTGTCTTCAGCAGTTAGTATATAGTTATAAATGTTATCAAAAATAGCTTTTTCAACTCCTGTAGTACTGCCTTTAAGTTTGTTTCTTTCGATTACATATTTACTTTCATCACGTCTCTTTTTATAAAATAGAGCAACTTCTTTCAGTTTATTAGCAAAGAAAGGTATTGCAATATCTAAGTCTGCGGGGTCTGTAAAGTCTATCTTCTGTAAGAATCTCTTTTCGTTCTCTGTAGTATAGCTAATTACTATTTCTTCTATAAACTGCCTATAATATTCTTTAAAGTGTTCTTCCTGACTCTGCTTTGAAGTAGTCTTTAATGCATAGTACTTCTTAAGATAGGCAGTATAAAAAGAGCTATATTCTTCTGGAGTGTAGTCAATCTTGGTGTATTGAATAAAATCAAGAAAAGAGAAAGGTGATACAGTGTCTTTTGCATCAACAGTCTCTATATTAGTTATAGAGTAATTAACTTTTACTTCTCTGTAATTTTCTTCAACCATATGTTTATAAGTTATTAAAATAGATCCAACCCATCATATAAAGCGTTAGCGAAGATGTTTGATACTATACCATTGTCTTGCGTCCAGTCACTGTATGATGACATGTTGTGTGTTATTGTTGTGTTACCGTCACTGAAGTTTATAATTGATCCAGTAATATCACCAGTTAGCTCTTTTTGATAGTAGAAGTTATATATATCAAATATACTTCTTCCACCTCCTGATAAAATAGGCCATCCCCAAGATGAATCAAAAGCACTTAAAATGTAGTACTTATTAGCAGTACCTGCACTTGGAAGCATCGACCCGGTGGATGAGCTATAGAATATACCAGGATCAGAAAACAGTGGTGGGGCTTGTGAAGCAGATAGGGGTACGTTAGTGTTAAGCGCTACGTAAGTCCCACTATACTTTTCAAACCCTACAACTATATCACCTGGTACCACTTTACTAGTTATTGTAAGTGCATCACCTAAATTTTGTCCATACACTTCACTCTCTCTATAACCGTAAGTATTATAGTCTTGATTGTTTAAATTTTTATACCCAAATAATTTACTCTTACTAATAGACAGCAAATCAACCAATCGCTTAAGTTTTGGAGGGAAGGTGTATTTAGGTATTGAGGGTAAGTCGATAGTCTCAAGTAAAGAAGCGAGTTGATCAACATTAGCAGTATCAATAACGCTATTATTATCTAAGAAGTTTTGTATTTTCTCGTATGTACTTTTACCAATACTATCTTGAGCAGAACTAAGATCCCCGAATATACTACCTAAGAAATCATTCATAAGTATAGGAGCGTCTGTAAATAACGGCTGCTGTACTACCTCTGCAAATGTATCTTTAAAGTTGATATCTTCGTTATGTTTAGCAACTATATAATAACTGCTAGGGTGGATAGTGAATGTATTACTAGCACCTGATAGTGTAGTTGAATTATAAACAGTATAAGCAGATAAATATACATTGGTTAAATCTGCACCATTAGTTGTAGTAAAGTAACCTTTAAAGAAGCTACCTCTATCTAATGTTGATAGCTCTTGGAAGTTAGAAGTAAACGCGGCGTTATAATCTGTAGTACCATCTGTTAAAACTATATTAAGAGCTGGGGATGAAGGTATTGCACTAAGTAGTGGTAGGTTCTTAATAGAGTTAAAGTTACTATCTTTAACCTTAACTACAAAAGCTATTTTAGTATTAGCAAACTTACTACTGTTAATATTAAAGCTTGTAATGGCAGCTCCCTCACCGTCTATACCGTTAGAAGTTATAGATAGAGAATTATAATCTACATTAGCAGAAAGAGATGTTGATAGAGCGTAGCTAGTTGTGTTTGTATATTTAAATATATCACCAGTCTTAAAGCCAAATATTAAATTATAATCATTTAGGTAATCACTCTTAAAGTAGACATCTCCAATACCTGATAACCCTGCAAATACACCATCAGGGTCAGTTGATGTAGTATGCACTAAATTATTACTACTATCAAGTTTAACATATATGTTTGTATCAACAGTTGCTACACTATCAACCTCTACTGACTCAACAACATTATTAGTTGTTAGGTATTGATAGAAGGATGTGTATGGGTATAAGTGACCGTATGTATTGTTAATAAGGTCTCTTGAAAAGTAATCCCTGTCTACACCGTCACTACCGGATGCATATGGGGTAATTGTAGGCATACCACTCTCTACAGATCGATATGAATTAAATCGAGTAATCTCTATAGCAGGACCTGTTAAAGAACTTTCTGTACCAGTTAAGGTATTGTTAACACTAGATATTAAAAGCTTATCTTCTATGTAATCAGAGATATCTACCTTAGCGCTGTATGTATCAAAGTAGCCAGTTCCTTTACTATCATATAAATAACATGTAACTTTATATCTACCAGGTGTTGTGTATGCATGACTAGCAGTTATGGTCTCTGTTGTAGTACCATCACCAAAATCCCAAACCAGCCGCTTATTACTTATAAAGTCTTCTATACCATCAGTTAAATTAGGTATAAAGGTAAGCGGGGTAATAGGAAGTGCATAGCTAGAGTAGGATTCTTGACCAGTATAATTCTTTACATAAAAGAAGTTATATAAAAGATCAAACTCACCAGAGCTGTCTAGCTGTAATGCACTTAGAGACATATACCTTTATTTAATATCAAAGCCTCTGTATTGCAATTTTACTTGGGATATTTGATATTTCGTAAAAGTAAGCAAATTCATAATCTTCGAGATTATAGTCCTGAGTTTGAATTAGATTATCTTCTAATCTATAATCTGGATTCCAAACTATAAAGCTTAAGTTCGGTGTAACGTTATCACCATTAACAGTGTCAATATTAATAACACCATCAATATTGAGTATATCTCTCGATATATTCCCTGTTTCTACTACACCGCCAAGTTGTATAAGATCGAAATACTTCTTAAATATATTAAGAACCTTAGTTCTTATAGAGCTACTACTCGCTGCAATATTCTGATCAACACTTAAACGTATAAACGAGTTATTAACTATATCATCTAATGTGTCTGGATCTGTTTGAATTGCAGAACTACCTACACCGAAACTAATGGCTTTAAATATTGGATCTGCTATTACAACGTTATGTGTTACGTCTTTCTTATCTATACAGAAATTACTAATTATCTGCTTTTGTGCCGGATTTAAAAAGTTAGGTAACTGTTCGTTTATTACAGGTTGATTAGACGGTACTGTATAAACATAGACATTATTAAAATTAGTTGATGCTGAAAATCCAACTTGACCTAATAATACACGACCGTCATCGTTAGGCTGATCTAACCCTATTCTATTGAAATAGCGTAGATACTGACCTGTGTAATCGTTGTTATCAAGTACCTTAACATCTTTAGTTATATTATTAAAGTTACGGTTAATTTGTGTTTCGTAATCAGTTTTTGAAACCAATCTGTTTTGCGTTGAAAAGATCTTTGGAGCGTTATCGCGGATTTGATCAACCGTTTCAGCTAGTTTAATAGGAGTTGATTGAAATTGGTTGGATATAAGTACAGTATCTTTATTAGATGTATTTATAAGATTTAAATCAGCATTATAAATATAATTAGATATTTCATTAAACGCTGGAGATGTATATAAATTAAAAGTACTACTAGTTATAGCATTTGGGCTAGCCAAAGCAACTTCATTATTAGAAGTGATATAAAATATTAAAACTGTATCATTAGCGTTTAACTGTCTACCGTTATTATTATTACCGAATCGGAAATCGTAGTTTCCACCCTCGTTAAACTTCTTCTCATACGATGTAGCAGTTGGAGACTCTAAGAATAACGAAACTGTCTCAGACCATTCTGTCCAAACACTAGTATCAACATTTTGCACAAAGACTCTAAAAGAATTATCAGATATAAACTGTTGATCATTTACCGTTCTTGTAACTTTAACAACTTGTTGTGTAGTAAATGTATCTACTAGAGTAATAGTTTCATATGGCTCACCAATTGAACTAAACTTAGCTTCTGATATTGCCCCTTGATATAAGTTATTGTTGCTAACAGCTACAGTCTCTAAGATAGTATCAGCTACTTTTTGAAATGTTATATCATCCAGCGTTGAGTATGTAAATCCATTCACATCTACAGAAGAGAAGCGAGGTACAGTATAAACATTAGCATTTAAATTACGAGCTGCTAAATTAAAGTTAAGTAGTGATGTTTGGTCCCCTTGAGGTTTGTAACCAATATTAGAAACAAGCTTACTCATATTATCATATATGGTAGCAGTATTAAATGTTGATTCGTTAGATGTAGTGTTAAGCTGAAACAGCAATACATGGTACATATAAGAAACAACATCAATAAAAGCACTGAAGTTAGAACCTTCAAAATTCTGATCGGTGAATGTTTCGTTCTCGTTTAACCTATCTATGATTAACGACTTAAGACTAGTCGCGTCAAAGCTAAGATAAGCATTTTTTGGTAATTTATAATCTGTGAAATTTTCTAAGCTCATACTACTACGTATCCTTCCTTATTTAATGTTGCGTTTAGTGATAAATTGTAAATATCTAAATTTGGTATTGAAAAGCCAATTGCTATACGGTATAGGTTTTCATCTGGTATACCCTCAATAGTTATCTCGTTGAGATTAACTCTCGGCTCTTGAACTCCTAAGCTATTGTATATATCTAAGCCTATAAAGTAAGAAATTGTATTGCTAACACTTTCAAACAAATAACTTCGAAGATCTAACCCGATGGTTGGGTTAAGTAACTTCTGCCCGGGAGTAGTTGTAAGTATATTCTTAACAGAATTAAGAATAGCAGATCCATCTTGTAATTCAGATAAATCGTTAGGCTCGCTTTTTGAATATAACTCTTTCTTAGCGTATCGATCGAAAGAAAGATCTAGATCTATATCTTTATACAGATAACCGTTCTCTAAAGAGTTTACCTCTGTAGTAGATTGCTTTAAGTTATCTAAGCGTATGGCCATTTATATTATTTAATCATGTATGCTGTTACGCATAATTAATCTTACCACTTCTTACAGCTCCAATAACCAGCAGTTAACTTATCTTTCTTCTGATCACATTTATGACGAGCTCGGAAAGATTTACGTCGCTTAGGATTACTCTTTTTGATCTTCATGTTTGGATCTCCATAACGAACAACCTTCTCCTTACCATTCTTACATGCTTTAACAACAAACTTCTTAGATCCACCTGATGTGCGACGAGGTGAGTTACACTTCATTCGATCTTTATCGATCTTACCTTCAGCATCCTCTTCGTTATGCTCACTATCTTCATTAGGATTCTTGTAAGTAGGGTCTGAACGATACTTAGGCCCTCCGTCACCATCAGCATCTGCATCACCAGATTTTAAAGAGCCTCTACTTGTATAATGTTTTCCTTTTGGAGCTTCTTTTGCCTCTTTAAGTAATCTTTCAACTAAATCATCAAATTGCATATTATTATTTATAGGACAGCATAAATAATAATATGGCAAATCAACATAATAATTTTAAAAATGATATAGAAAAGCTCAGTGAAGCTTATTTTAAGATCAATAAAGATAATAACGCGGAAGTCCTTGAGGAGTCCATTGATGCTTCAAACCCTGTCGAAGACGGTACACCAGCTTATAAAGGTGGTAACGTTGAACACGATTGAGCGTCTCACATTAAAGCTCCTCCGTTTGGGGAGTCAATTAAAAAGATACTTCACCACAATCTTAATGAAGACGGTATAGTAGAAGAGTACTATGTTGAGCACAATGGCAAACTTGTCGGAGTTGTTGCAGAAAGTGCAGAGGTTGTAATGCTTGAAGATCATGATGAAGAGGAGCCTGAAAAGGCACATAAATACACTGTTATTGAAAATGACGAGGAAGGTAGCATTCAACCAATGGAATACAGGCAACCAGAAGGTGATCTTATCAAGACTGTTAAGAGTGATGGTATAGTTAAGAAGTGTTATCAGCATCCAGAGGGTCGCGAATGGGCTGTTGAATCTGATAGACCAATTGATTTTAACCAGGAAGGTAGCTGGGTATGGGATGAGGATGGTGAAGCAGAGACTTTTACTGAAGGTAAAAGTCCTAAGCATGGCGCTCGTCCAAAGCTTCAAGGTGTAAAGGTTTACAGATAAATAAGGATAAAGCTCATTTGTAGCATAAATATAAGTATGGCTAGAGAAAAGAAATTTGAACCACTATTTGAATCGTACATGAAACGTTTCAAGCGTGGTGGGTTTTTAGTTGGTGATGTTTTTAAGTTTAATGATAAATTTAAAAGTGATGACGCTTATAAGTCTTTAGGTGATAACATTAAGGATGTAATTGATCAAATGATTGATTCAGGGTTACACATAAGAGTTATTAACATTAAGAACGAAGACCCATCTAGATACCCAGGTAATAGTGATACTGCTCAATTAGAGCCAGTTTTAGATATTGCTTTAGATACAGGAGGTGGTCGTTATACTTCAGAAGTATCCGTTCCTTGTTGTATAGGTCAACCAGTGCAGTATGCTCCAAACCTCCTTCCAATACCTGACGCATGGCGTCGTAAGGATAATGTAAACATTAAGCCTAAAGAAGTTGAAGAAGATGAAGAGAATCTATCTAATAAGACAGATAAAGGTAATGGTGAATTAACTCAGACAGCATTAAAACTACCTACTGATAATACAACACTACCTAACGCTACTCAACCACATACAGTAAACTACTTACAGGGGTTGAAGTAAGGTCGATAGCCTTTTATAAAGAAAGAGGAGCTTAAGCTCCTCTTTTTTATTGTGCTCGTTCAAGATTGACTAAGCATGCAAATGCATTAATCTCTTTATCTACTACGAAGGCGCTTTTATAGAGATGCTCAGCAATAATAGCTATCATCTCTTTCTTTTTCATATCTGCTATATCCTGGTTATATAGATAGTCTAGAAAGTTAGCTAATAGCGTATCATAATCACCTTGAAACCTATCCTCATTCTCGATAAGATACTTACGTAAGCCTAACGAGTCTTTTTGAACACCTTCGAAGATTTTTTGAAGTAACTCGCTGTCACACCCGTTACTATCAATGCAAAGCTCACCATCAATAACCGACTTTTGCAGCTCATTGATAGTTTTTCTGAGATCTGGGAAGAACCTTTTAACCAGCATGACGAATTTTTTCTTTTGCTCATCACTTATATTTATATTTTCTCGTTGTAATATAGTATAACATCTTCTAACAGCTTGATCGATTACAGGTTTAAGATCTAATGATTGACATCTAGACTGTAACGCGGGTATGATCTTATGCTTGTAGTTAGCGGTAAGAATAAACCGACAGTACTTAGCGTACGTCTCCATAGTATTGCGAAGCGCAGCCTGTGCCTGAGAGGTTAGCCCGTCAGCCTCATCTAGAATTACTACTTTTATACCCCCATCGAAGGACTTAGTCTGAGCGAAGTTAGTAATGTTATGACGTATAACATCAATACCGGATTCATCGGAAGCATTAATGTAAAGGTAGTTACAACCCAACACTTCATTAACTAGAATACGAGCCAACGTCGTCTTACCAGTACCCGGACTACCAACAAACAGCAAGTTAGGTATTTCACCTTTAAACTGCTTAACAATTCTCAACGACCTATCATCAAGAATAAGATCTTCCAGCTTATGCGGTCTATACTTCTCAACCCAAATCTTATCAAACTCAACCATAACTTACTTACCTGAACTACCGAAGCCTTTAGATCCTCGTTCTGACTCTACAACATCACCTTCTGTTACGTTTACATTATGATTAACATAAACGACTAACTGCGCGATACGATCACCAGCTTTACCTTCGTAATCTGTACTAGTAAGGTTATAAAGCTTAATACCAGCATCACCTCTATAACCACTATCAATGATACCTGGATGAGGTATAATGCCGTGTTTAAAGCCAAGACCAGAACGACCTTCGACCTTAATCCAATAACCTGGCTGGATAAAGGCAAACTTAAGACCTACACCGACTACTGCTGAACCACCGGCTGGTATAGTAAAGTCCTCAATACAAGTAACATCCATACCTGTATCACTATCATGATTCTTACCAGGTAGAACAGCATCTACATGGGTCTTTTCAAATTGTAGTAACATACATATTTATTATAGCTAAAATGCTATCGAAATCAATAGTTAAGATTAAATAAGTGTGTGAGTAACGAAATCGATACTGCAGTTAATGACATCTTAACTCAAATTAAGAGTCATAATAAAGATACAACTGATATCAAAAAGGTTGCTGATGAGATCGATCTTGACAATCTTGAGGAATTTCTTGTTAAGAAAACTAGCTCTCTTATCAACAGTTCAGTTGATATGGTCGATGATGTAAAAGAATATATAGCCTCAGCTCCAGAGAACAGAGATGTTGCTTCTTTAGCTGAACTTATTAAAGCTTCATCATCTGCTATTGACACTCTTAGTAAGCTTCACACCGCTAAAGAGCAAAATAAGAACAGAGTTGAGATAAAGCAAATGGATATTGAATCTAAAGAGAAGCTTAATATTATGGACAATCAAACTAAAGTCCTTATGACGAGAGATGATGTCATGAAGGCTTTAACAGGTGATGATGGTACTGTAATTGATATTGATTAAGCATTACCACTCCTACCGGCTAAAGCCATTCCTCTGTTGAAACTTTGTTCTGCCTTGACCGCGTACGCTTCCGATTGCGCGTCTAATACAGCAGCAATTGCATTCGCTTCTTTTCTTTTTTCTGCTTCAGAGGCATTTGCCAGCCACCGAGCCGTTTCCTCGTCATTAAACCCATATAACTCGCGGTTCTTATCTAACCTGTCTACTTCTGATAGTGCAGCGTCGAGCTCAGGATTCTCTTCATTTAGCTCATCGATGTCCCCCTCCGCGTCTGTATCTCCTGGGGCCACTTCACCATCACCAGTAGGTACTCCAAAAAAGTCAAATATCGCGTTCAATATTTTAACTGTAATAGGGCTCCCTTTTGCAACACCATTCGGCTCTGTTTCAAACGTTTTTCCGTTATAACTCTGTTGTTGCTTTGTAGCCGGTACACTTGTATTATCTTTATATGGATTATATCTATAAGCTGATTCAAATCTCTCAAAACAACCACCGAGGGTTTGTTTAGTTTTAAGTAATATGGTATTACCTAAGTTAGTATAATCAGTGTATGACTTTAAGTCTGGTGTGTATCTATATATCTTATTGGTACCTCTCATAGTACCGCTAGCGTTTGCTAAGCTTGTTAGCTCGTTTAAATTCTTCTTACCAGCAACTACAGCCACTATGTTTGATCTAGCAGACTTAATGTTTTGGGTAAGTTCTAATGCAGCATCACCAAAAATAGCAGGTAATTTTTTAGTTACAGCTTCATCTAACCCGTTAGTTATATTTATAAATGTATCCGCTAGGTCACCAACGCTGAAGGAATTACTACCGTTCTTAGTAGAGGCTACTTGAGCCATTCTAGCTACACTATCTGATGTTTCAGCAAACAAATTACATGGTGAGTTCAGACAGTCCTCTAACGCATCCTTAAAAGCATTAGTTTCAAATCCTAACTTTATTTTCAAAATTTGATCGCCCCATACTTTAGGGTTGGATAACATCTTATCCCTATAGAACTCTTTAGTAGACATATCAAACAAGTACCCACTTAATATAAGAGTGTCTGTAAATGTATTAGCAGCAATTGGATTACCATTAATAGCTTGATTAAAGCCTACAGCTAAATCTATATCTGGAGCTAACTCAGGATCATCTACAAAATCACAATAAGGGGTAGCGTACTTGATATAAGCCTTACTAAGGGCTATACCGAATAATTTTTCATGTAAGTTGTTTCCGTATATTACCATATTAGTTAGGAGGTGTTGGATTTTGTGGTAGCATGGATCTGCCGGCGGCGGGTAAATCACCGATCGAATTTAAGGCGTCCGTGATAGCATCGTCCTGTGTTGGATGCGCCGTGGGACCGATCGCCTCGACCTGTGATGGTAGCGCGTTAGCAGATGTGGACCCACCGTCTATACTCGCGCCTTTACCGAAGAATCTCGGAGGATTTCCGCCCGAGTCATTAATACTGACATCGTCAATTGTGTAATCTCCTCTTCCAGCTTCTGATGGCTCGGAATTCTCATGAGACGGTGAGTCTTCAATCTTACCATCTCCTAAAAACCTCACTGCTGTAATTTCGTTTTGATAATTTCCATTCTCAAACTTATGTTTTACGCTAGTTACATACCATATTTCTTCTGCTTTTGTAGGGCACATATCACCTTTTATAGTAATAAAATTACCCGGCCTCCTATACAGCTTCCCCTTTACATTAAGCACTATAGTCTCGTTTAAATATATAAAACTTTTAAGTATTGTATTTAAATCCTTGTTTTTAGCTAATACATTATTACCGCTTTGATTAAAAGGTATTCTGGTAAACAACTTTTGCTCCGGATCTGGTATAAATGGTAAATTACTTTTGTTTGTACCTAATACACTTTCTTCAAATATACTTTTAAATTCAACAAAGAGCACATTAGGAGATTTTTTAGTCACCTCTAGATTTGCATTAGGGTTGTCTATATACTTATAGCTTCCCCATATCGTTTGACGTAGGTTGTTAATATCAGGCTGAATAAGACTATAGTCTTCTACCTGATTGTGAATTGATGAATTCACTGTACTTTGAGCCGGTGCAATAGCAAATTCTTCTGTATAGACATCCGTATAATCTTTATCTGTTCCTCCATTTTTGTAGTCAGTTATAAACTCAAGATGTCTAGGGGTTAGCAGTTCGTTAAACTCTAAGTGCCTAGCTTTCGTTAGAATGTTATATTTTGTCTTTAATAAAGGTAATGTCGTCAAAGCTTCTGTACCTCCCTCACCTGCTCCTAAAATAATATGATTGTATATATTCTGTGTTAGTTCGTATAAGCTTAGGCTATTATCTCTCGCATTTTTACCAAAGTCACTATCGAAATCGTTAATCTTAATAGTATCAGCTATTTGACCTACGGGAGGTTCATTAAGTTGATCTGTACGAGGGCCAACTGTTCTAGTTCTTTTCACTATTGATTCAGAAATATCAAACTTATCTTTGGTGGCTTGGGTAAGAAGGCTATCTAATACGTCAGCTATATTAGCTTTATTAGGTATAGATATACCGGGTTGCTCTAGAAAAATCTGGAAGCTAATTTTTTTAAGCAGCGAGGTTAAATTTTCTTCAAATTCTAAAGTCTGCTTTACATCAATAGCGTTTGACATTAAAGATGAGTTTGACTTCGCGCTAGCTATAAAACTATAACCATGAGTATCAAATTCTGCTGGTAGATCTAAATCGTTAACGTTTATAGCAATATACTGCTCCCCAGCATTTTTTATACCAGCCGCGTTACCTAGTTTAAGTTTACCTAGCAATTGGCCCCAGTTAGGGAAGGTAATATTCCCGGTTAATCCAAAGTTTATTAAATCATCTCGTATTTCAAAATAACTTACAGAAGCTAAATCAATGGGTAAGTATTCACTTTTACCCGATTCTCTATCGACCGATACTAGATATATTTCCGCATCAAAATTAGTATCTTGTAAAGTTATCTTACTCATCGCAAACTATTTAAAATTGAACTTATAGCATCAGGCTTTATATACCTTACAGTACTACCACCTTTTGCTAGAAAAATATATTTAGGCTTATTAATTAGATAAACAACCCACCATAAATTTATAGTACCATATAAATTAAATGATAGAGAGGTCCATGGTGTATCTACATGAACAGTGAGTTCTTCATACGTATCACCGCTTAAATTATCAGGAAATATAACTTTGTTAAGAGTGTTATAAAAGAAGAAATTTTTATCTTTATTTTCTATAAGATTAACTTTAAAAATATTCTCATATAACTCTGAACTTATAGCCTCTAAATCTGCTATATTATTTCTGTTTTTACCTGTAATTATACTACTCATATTATTAATTAAAATTAAACGCTACTTTATTTTCTTCTATAGTAGATGTAAACCCACTACCTTTCATCGTATTGGCAAAATCTGTTAAAAGAGAAGTAAAGGTTATGTTTACTACATATGCTTCCGGAATGGGCGCGTTATATACCTTAGGGGTATCAACTGGTAGCTGTCTAATTGTACCTCTAAAATCAATACTCATTTCACTAATATAAGCGTAAGGCATACTTACAACACCTGGAATTTCTACAGTGTAAATCTTACCTGGAGTAGTCCGAGCAAACGATGTTTTAAATGGTTTATTTTGATATGTTAATAACCATAACAATTCGTAATTGCTCTTATAATCAAAAGCCTTATCATTAGTCACGGTATTTAGCAGAGGGAAGTTAAATGAAACACTTTTACCTTCTTGTTCGAAATTAAAATATTTTGGCTTTTGAATATAAACTCCTGGCTGTGTTACATTTGTTACTTTAGATATTTCATCTATAATGGACATACCTGCATTAATAAGCCCATTTAAAGCACCACTACCTTCATCGCCCCAGTTTGAATTTACTCCAATTGGACCATTTAAATATGGTAAAGCATATTTAAATCCGGTTTCTTCTGTAAGATATATACCTAACAGAGAGTTTAAGTTATTTCTTTCTAAAAGCCTTTTATCTGACTCTAGAGATTTAATGAATTTGTCTTTAGCGTCAGCAAACCCCCCTATTGAACTTGTTGGTATTTTTTCAGTAATATCTCCTAAAAGAGACTTTACACTGTCTGGTGTTAAATTTTTAGTAGTATCTAACACTGTTCCGAGATAATATATCGCTCCTGAAAGTAGAGAATTTAATTTTTGTTTTCGTTCTACTATATAACCTCTTGGTATTTTATTTAAACGACTACTAGACGCCGTCTTTCCAGCATACCACGGCATCTGCAAAACATCTATAATTTTTCCACTAGGTACAGGCTCTAATAACGTATCTTTATTAGCTAAGATACCATCGTCTTTACTACTATCACCAGTTATAGTGTTAAGTTTAGCTGTTTCGAATTTTTTAAAATCTTTTATAAATTTCATATTATTGTATTACATTTGATATACCCATACTCTTATTAAAGTCGAGTGTTGTATCTAGTTTCTTTACATTATTACTTCTTGCTGCCATAGATCTATTACTAGAGCCTGCAGGCTTATCTACTAGTATCATAATACCATCTTTGATTTGTGAAAGTAACCCGACTTGCTGCTTGTTGATATCTACAAGTTCTTTATCCATTTTGAAAGTATTGTTTATACCTGCAGCACCGGATTTTTGTAACGATGCAGCCGAATCGTTTACTTGCTTAAAAAGGCTAACTACTTGACGCTGTGATGTTGCTAGCTTACCCATACTACCGGTTAGGTTGTCAACACCACCTACAGCTAAGTTAAAATCACCTTCAAGGTCTATATCACTGAACCTAAAGTCTGCTATAGTATCAAATGCATCACCTAATTTAATTATATCAGGTGCTGCTTTACCTAACTCTGCTAGCTTCTCCATTGGACCTTTGTCGTTAAGAAAAAATGAGCCAAATTTATCTAACGCTGAGCCGACTAAATTACCACCACTCATTGCAACTAGACCTAATCCAATAGCAGCTAGCGCTGGACCTATAAGCAGTAAATTTTCTACCGGTACATTGGCTAGTTTGTCTAGAACTTTGGCAACAGAATCTATTGGTGAGCTTAGTGCTTCTATAGCTGGTGCAGCTATTCGGGCAGCACCCGCCATTGGTAATAAAGCTAAACCTAACGCGCCAAGGGCTATAGCTCCTGCAATTATAAACGGTGCTGCAACTCCTGCTAATGCACCTAATACACCTATTGCTAACAATGCAACAAACGCCTTACCAATTGTAGGCCATTCTATTTCTTGTAATGGAATTAGTGCTGTGTGTACCAGTAACGCTAACACACCAGCAATAGCAGCAAGCCCAAGAGCTCCTAGCAACATTTGAGGTCCAGCAAATTTACCTACGACTAAAAGCCCGACTAATGATGCAGCTGCTTTACCAAGCGTTTCCCATTCAATATCTTGAAAAGGTATTAGTACCTTCTCTAGAAGGAGATAAAGCACCCCAACTAAAGAGCCTATACCTATGGCTGCCCCTATCATTTTTAACCCGGCTAACTTACCAATAACAACGAGACCTAATAATGCACCTCCTGCCTTTAAAATAGTTTCAAGCTCTATACCTGCAAACATTTTTAATACAAACGCTAACGCTCCTAGAGCTAATATCATAGCACCAATACCAAGAGCACCTTTTAATAGACCTCCAAACAGTCCACCTAATATACCACCACCTTTACCGTCTGGCTTTCCAGAGTTTTTAGCATCTTCACTATCATTTACCTGTTTAGCAATAGGAGCAGCAACTGATCCTTTTAATGATTCTGCTTCAGGTTTTGCATACTTACCTATTTGTAGAGTCTGACCAAGTATCTCAAATATAGATTTATATCGCGACCCTTCTGCACTACTGAGAGATTTGACTTTAAAGAATTTACCAAAATCTAGATTTTTACCTCCGTTTACACCTTTAGTTTTAGACGTGGGAACACCCTTATCCCCTCCTTCGTTACTTAGAAGCGCTATAATTTTCTGGACAATTCCTTCCACATAGATATTTATTCGCGGGTCAAGAAGCCAGCGTCAAATTCTACAACAGTATTATCTTTAAATGTAACATACTGATT
>Ga0307488_10001158_pt1 | contig 22108 bp, 16 predicted proteins | sample SB02metaG_FD_202248 | JGI IMG/M metagenome (GOLD analysis project Ga0307488, IMG submission 202248) | Sea-ice brine microbial communities from Beaufort Sea near Barrow, Alaska, United States - SB 0.2 | ecosystem: Environmental > Aquatic > Marine > Coastal | place: USA: Alaska | collected... | reverse complement strand
GAAATCCGTGGTTACGCTTACGTTTTAATACGCTAGGTTGAAATGTTCTTTTCATTACGCTAATCCGTCGGTTGTTGTTGCCCTGGCAAAAACAGCCGTCATGAGCACACTTGGTCTAAAAAAGAGGGCGAATTTTATAGTCCGTAGCATCTTTTGTCAATGAATATATTTAAGTGAATATATAATTGATCGCTAATGATCCTTGCTTGTTAATTATATCCACAGTTTTTTAACAATGATCTATCGGCTATGTTCATAAATCGGTTGTTTTTGTTCCCTATATCAAATTAATATACTTAACTTATTTTTGCTTTAAATTAATATATATATTAATTTAGCTCCTATTTATATAGGGTTTTATTGATATATTATTAAAAATATCAATATTAGTGAGTTATCAATATTGCACTTGTGGATAACTATAGAGATAATAGCATTATTATAATAATATTAATTTCGCTTTATCCTGATAATTTATATTATTGAGGGTGTAGCCTATCACTGGGAGTTTTGGTGGATCTTTTACTTTGGCAACGTTGCTTATCTGTTTTACAAGAAGAATTGCCTGCTCAGCAATTTAGTATGTGGATTAGACCGCTCCAATGTGTCGTTGATGACAACATCATGACTTTATACGCACCTAACAGATTTGTCCTTGATTGGGTTAGAGATAAATATGTTAATCGGATCAATGAGTTGGTCTCTTTGCATGATGAGGTTAACCCTCCATTATTAAGATTTGATGTTGGTAGTAAGCCCCTTGCTAACTCCCCTAGTCAAATAGTATCTTCGTCTGTTATGCCTTCAAATTCTTTCAACAACCCTAAAGTTGAAGAACTAGAAACCAATTTACCTAAAAAAGCTAACGTCAGAGAAAAATATACTTTTGATAATTTTGTTGAAGGTAAATCTAACCAACTAGCTAGAGCTGCAGCTTCCCAAGTTTCCGAAAATCCTGGTACGGCTTATAATCCCTTATTTATTTATGGTGGGACTGGTTTAGGTAAAACACATCTACTTCATGCTGTTGGTAATGGAATTTTACTCCACAAACCCAATGCTAAGATAGCATATATGCACTCCGAGCGTTTTGTCCAAGATATGGTTAGAGCTCTACAAAACAATGCAATGGAGAAGTTTAAGCATTATTATCGGAATGTAGATGCTTTACTTATCGATGATATTCAGTTTTTCGCCGGTAAAGAGCGAACACAAGAAGAATTTTTCCATACGTTTAATGCTTTGCTTGAAGGTAATCAACAAATTATCCTTACTAGTGATCGTTACCCCAAAGAAATTGACGGTGTTGATGACCGACTTAAATCCCGTTTTGGTTGGGGGCTGACCATTGCTATAGAGCCACCTGAATTAGAAACTCGTGTTGCTATTTTAAAACGTAAGGCTCAAGAAAATCATATTAATTTGGCTGATGAGGTGGCTTTTTTCATTGCCAAGCGTTTAAGATCTAATGTCAGGGAATTAGAAGGTGCACTTAATAGGGTTATTGCTAACGCTAATTTCACTGGCCGCTCTATTACTATTGACTTTGTTAGGGAAGCTCTAAGAGATTTGTTGGCTCTGCAAGACAAATTAGTGACAATTGATAATATCCAAAAAACAGTCGCCGAGTATTACAAAATTAAAGTCGCTGATCTACTTTCAAAGAGAAGAAATAGATCTGTTGCTAGACCTAGACAAATTGCGATGGCATTATCTAAAGAGTTAACTAACCACAGTCTCCCTGAAATTGGTGATGCCTTTGGTGGTAGAGACCATACAACTGTATTGCATGCTTGCCGTAAAATTAAAACCTTACGTGAAGAAACTCATGATATAAAAGAAGATTATTCTAATTTAATTAGAACTCTTTCTTCTTAATAATTAACAAGTTAAAACAATAATATTAATCAGTATAAATGATAGGGCAACTCAATGAAGTTTTCATTAAACAGGGAATTTTTACTTAAACCATTATTATTAGTTTCTGGCGCAGTCGAGCGCAAAAGTACTTTACCAATTTTAGGTAATATACTTTTAGAGGTAAGTGGGCAATCACTTACTTTAACGGCTACTGATCTTGAGCTCGAAATGGTTGCTTATGCGGATATCGATAACCAGGCTGAAGACGGAAAGATTACCGTACCAGCTAGGAAGTTGCTCGAAATTTGTAAAAGCTTACCTGATAACTCCAACCTTATATTTGAGTCAGTTGGCGACGCCATTAAACTAAGTACTGGTCGTAGTAAATATTCTTTATCAACATTGTCGGCAACAGATTTTCCAAATATTGAAGAGTGGCGCGGTGATGTTGAGTTTAAGCTATTAAAATCAGAATTACTTAGATTAATTGAAAGTACTCATTTTTCTATGGCAAATCAAGATGTTAGGTATTACCTTAACGGTATGTCTATTGAAACAGAGAACAACGAAATTCGTTCTGTTGCCACTGATGGTCACCGACTTGCTATTTGTAAAATATCAAATGAGTCTTTATCTTTGCCAGCTCGTCAAGTTATCGTTCCACGAAAAGCTATTTTGGAAATTATTCGTTTATTAGATCCAGTCGACGAAGAGGTCCAAGTCTTTTTAGGCTCAAATCATATCCGTATAATTGATACTGAATTCTCTTTTACTAGTAAATTAGTTGACGGACGTTTCCCAGATTACCGCCGTGTATTACCTCGTAATGGTGATAAAGTTATGGAAACAAGCAAAGATCAACTCCGCCAAGTCCTCTCTAGAGCTTCTATTCTGTCCAACGAAAAGTTTAAAGGAGTTCGTCTTAATTTTGCTAATTCACTTCTGAAGATCACCGCTAATAATCCTGAGCAAGAACAAGCGGAAGAAGAACTTGAGGTTGACTTTCCTTATGACGAACTTGAAATCGGTTTTAACGTTAGTTATGTACTCGACGTTCTTAGTGCGATCAAAGATTCAACGGTAAAGTTTACCTTAGCTGACGCTAACAGTAGTGTTGTTATTGAAGGTTCAAACTCCGGGGAAGCTTTATACGTTGTCATGCCAATGAGGCTTTAGTTGCCAGTGTTTTGTGCGCAAGTCATATTAGTTTACTTAACCATCGATACTTTTATTTAATGAGTGTCCTTAAGTTAATTACTCAGAACTTTAGAAACCTAATAGGTGGTCAGGTTACGTTTCACCCAGATAACAATTTTATTATTGGCGCTAATGGCAGTGGTAAAAGTAGTTTACTAGAAGCCATATTTTTCCTCGGACATGGAAAATCTTTTAGGACGACTAAAGTAAATACAATTGTACATCACCAAGAAAATAAGTTTGTTGTCAGTATTAAAGATTTAGAACATCGACAACTCGGTTTGAGTAAAGATGTTATTACTGGGCAATATGATATTAAGATTAATAGTGAACGTCATTCTCGGCTATCTGATTTAGCTAAAAATATAGCGGTTCAAATAGTTACCCCTGAAACTTTTAAATTATTTTTTGGCGGTCCTAAAGAGCGTAGACGGTTTATCGACTTAGGACTGTTTCACGTGAAACATGAATTTTCTCAGCAGTGGCGAGATTTTTCTAGAGTACTTAAACAAAGGAACGCTTGTTTAAAAGCTCCTAATAACCGTTCGATGTTAGAGTATTGGACTAATATCTTTTGTCAGCAAAGTGAAGTTGTTGCCGATAGTAGAGGTCAGTATGTTAGTGAACTGAAAATAGAGCTAGCAAAGTGGACCGACTTACTATTGCCAAATTTATCTGATCAGATCAGGGTTCAGTATTTACGAGGTTGGAGTCTAAATAAAACTTTACCAGACGTTTTATTAGAAAATAAGGAGCGCGAAATTCAGTACGGATTTAGTTTATATGGAGCACAAAAGTTCGATGTTCGTTTTTTATTAAATAAGACACCGATAGATATGTTACTCTCAAGAGGGCAGCAAAAGTTGTTTTTACTGGCTTTAACTTTCGCGCAAGCAAAGTTAATTGAAAGAGTTAAACGAGTAAAACCAATTTTATTGATAGATGATATTGGCGCCGAGTTAGATATTAACTCACGTTCATTATTATCAACCGCTATCGATAAGTTAAACTGTCAGGTAATTATTACCGCTATTGACAAGTTTGCTTTGGAACCCTTGGTTTCATCAAACAAAAATTATAAAATGTTTCACGTGAAACATGGTGAGATACAAGAAATTTCTGATGTTGACAAGTGTTAATATTGGCAACGAATAACAATGATCAAATAGGCTGAAGCTATGACTGTAGAAAATGAATATGGATCGGACAGTATTAAAGTACTGAAAGGATTAGACGCTGTTAGAAAAAGACCTGGCATGTATATAGGTGATACTGATGATGGCAGTGGTTTACATCATATGGTTTTTGAGGTCCTTGATAATTCAATTGATGAAGCCTTAGCGGGTCATTGTAGTGAAATTGTGGTGAAGATTCATCTTGATGGTTCTGTTTCCGTAAAAGACGATGGCCGTGGTATTCCAACAGATATTCACCCAGAAGAGGGGATTTCAGCAGCTGAAGTTATATTAACTGTTCTTCACGCTGGGGGTAAATTTGGCGGTGAAGACTCTGGTTACAAAGTATCGGGTGGACTTCATGGGGTTGGAATATCGGTTGTTAACGCTTTAAGTGAAAAGTTACAACTAACTGTTCGACGTCAAGGTAAGTTATTTGAACAGTTTTACAAACATGGTGATGCGGTTGCTCCTTTAGCTGAGATAGGCGATAGCGATCAAACGGGTACTGAAGTTCGTTTTTGGCCAAGTAAAGAAACCTTCACCGATGTGTTATTTCATTACGACCTTTTAGTTAAACGAATTCGTGAATTATCGTTTTTGAACTCAGGCGTTTCTATTCGTTTATTGGATGAGCGTGGAGAAGGAAGAGATGAGCACTACTGCTATGAAGGCGGTATCCAAGCTTTTGTTGACTATTTAAATACCAATAAAACACCAGTGAATAATGAAATATTTTATTTTGATTTAGTCAAAGACGATGGCATTGTTGTAGAAGTTGCGATGCAATGGAATGATGGTTTTCAGGAAAGTATTCATTGCTTTACTAATAACATTCCACAAAAAGATGGTGGTACTCACTTAAGTGGTTTTAGAACCGCATTAACTAGAACCTTAAATTCTTATATGGGTAAAGAAGGCCTTAATAAGAAAGGGAAAGGTGGGGTTGAAACAAGTGCGACTGGTGATGATGCTCGTGAAGGGTTAACAGCTGTAATATCGGTGAAAGTTCCAGATCCAAAGTTTTCCTCTCAAACAAAAGATAAACTGGTTTCTTCAGAAGTTAAAACCGCAGTAGAACAAGCAATGGGTGAAAAATTAGGTGAATACCTACTGGAAAATCCAGGTATCGCCCGCACAATTATAATGAAGATTGTAGATGCCTCAAGAGCCCGTGAGGCAGCACGTAAAGCCCGTGAAATGACTCGTCGTAAAGGTGTACTTGATATTGCAGGTTTGCCTGGGAAATTAGCTGATTGCCAAGAAAAAGATCCTGCACTATCTGAACTATATATAGTGGAAGGGGACTCAGCTGGTGGTTCTGCCAAACAAGGGCGTAATCGTAGAAACCAAGCAATTCTGCCATTAAAAGGTAAGATCCTAAATGTAGAAAAAGCGCGATTTGACAAAATGATCTCTTCTCAAGAAGTAGGAACTTTAATTACAGCCTTAGGCTGTGGTATTGGTCGTGATGAATATAATCCAGAGAAATTACGTTATCATAATATTATTATTATGACCGATGCTGATGTCGATGGTTCTCACATTCGTACATTATTATTGACCTTCTTTTATCGACAAATGCCGGAGATAATGGAGCGAGGTCATATATTTATTGCTCAACCACCATTGTATAAAGTAAAGAAAGGCAAGCAGGAACGTTATATTAAGGATGACGACGGGTTAATTGCGTACTTAACAACGTTAGCATTAGATAATGCTGAGATACATGTTAATGAGCAAGCACCTGCAATATCCGGTGTAGTATTAGAGCAATTAGTAAATCAGTTTAGACAAACACATGAAACTATCAAAAAGGTATCTCGTCAAATACCTGCTGATATATTAGAAAAGATGATATATAGCAGTACTATTACAGTTGATGATTTTTCAGATAAAGAAAAAGTTGAGGCTTGGACGGGTAGCTTAATGACCCAATTATCTAATCAAGAAGGTAATGGATCTATTTATACGGTGGCGTTAAATCATGGCAGTGAACGTGATATTTATTATCCTTGCTTTAATGTTCGTAAACATGGAATCGATAGGACCTATGAATGCAGTTATGAATTCATTAACTCTCAAGAATTTGATGATATTAATAAATTAAACTCTGCAATCAACGATTTAATGGAAGAAGGCGCATACATTAAGCGTGGAGAAAAAATTAAACCCGTTGTAAGTTTTGAAGAAGCATTGAACTGGCTCATGGCAGAATCGAAACGCGGTATGTATATACAGCGTTATAAGGGGTTGGGTGAAATGAACCCAGAACAGCTTTGGGAAACAACCATGGATCCTGAAACTCGACGTATGCTACAAGTGACCATTGAAGATGCAATAGCCGCTGATTTATTGTTCACTACCTTGATGGGTGATCACGTAGAGCCTCGAAGGAAGTTTATAGAAGATAATGCCTTAAGAGTGGCTAACTTAGATATTTAGTCAGTATTACGTTAATAGTATTTAATGCCCGGTCATCATATCGGGCATTTTGTTAAAGACTACTAGAACAATTTGAATAAAACCAATGGGTTAAATAGATTCTACCCGTTTAAATTTACACTAAGATTAGAGAAAGTCATATAGACATGAGTACGTTTAATACAGATACATTTCAAGGGCTTATATTACAACTTCAAGAATATTGGTCACGTCAAGGTTGTGTAATTGTCCAACCATTAGATTTGGAAGTGGGAGCAGGAACTTTTCATCCAATGACATTTTTACGCTCAATTGGTCCAGAGCCAATGAGTAGTGCTTATGTACAGCCTTGTCGTCGACCTACTGACGGTCGCTATGGTGAAAATCCAAACCGACTGCAGCATTATTATCAATTTCAGGTCATGCTCAAGCCGTCACCGATAAATATTCAAGAACTTTATTTAGAGTCATTAAAAGAATTAGGCATTGATACACTTGTCCATGACATCCGTTTTGTTGAGGATAATTGGGAGTCACCAACATTAGGCGCATGGGGTTTAGGTTGGGAGATCTGGTTAAACGGTATGGAAGTGTCTCAGTTTACTTACTTTCAACAAGTTGGCGGTTTAGAGTGCGCACCAGTTACAGGTGAGATCACCTATGGTCTTGAGCGCCTTGCAATGTATATTCAAAATGTGGACAGCATTTATGATTTAGTTTGGACTGATGGTCCAATGGGTAAAGTTTTATATGGTGATGTTTTCCATCAAAATGAAGTCGAACAATCAACTTATAATTTTGAATATGCAGATGTTGATGCATTGTTTAATACCTTTGATCAGTGCGAAAAAGATAGTCAAATATTAATAGAAAACAACTTACCATTACCTGCCTATGAGCAAGTGATGAAGGCGTCTCACGCCTTCAATTTACTTGATGCACGGCATGCGATCTCAGTAACTGAGCGACAACGATATATTCTGCGTGTAAGAGCATTATCAAAAGCATGTGCAGAGGGATATTATGCTGTTAGGAAGAAATTGGGCTTCCCGCTTTGTAAAAATAATGAGTCAGTAAATGGTGGAGAAATACAATGAGTAAAGAAACGCTACTAATTGAACTGGGCACAGAAGAGTTACCGCCCAAAGTATTAAAAAAACTAGCAGTGACCTTTCTCGAGCAGATTAAAATACAACTAGACAGTGCTGAACTAGGCTACGAAGAAATAAAGTGGTTTGCTACACCTAGAAGACTAGCTGTGTTAATTACACAGCTAGTAAAACAACAAGCAGATAAGACTATCGATAAGCGTGGCCCTGCAACAAATGTAGCCTTCGATACAGCTGGAAACCCAAGTAAAGCTGCTATGGGCTGGGCTCGTTCAAATGGTATTGATGTTGGCCAAGCAGAAAGGTTGAAAACGGATAAAGGAGAGTGGTTATTATATCGTTCAACCCAAACTGGGAAATCTGTTGCAGAACTTATTCCTGAAATGGTTAATATCGCATTAGCAAAATTGCCTATTCCTAAACCAATGCGTTGGGGAAGTAGTAAAACTCAATTTATTAGACCTGTTCATACTTTAACACTACTCTATGGTGCTGATATTATTCGCGGTGAAACTCTAGGTGTGAGTGCTGATAATAAAGTGAATGGTCACAGGTTCCATCATCAAGGTTTGGTGACAATTAAACATGCGGATAATTATCAAAGTGCTCTCAAGGAAGCCTATGTTATTGTTGATTACGATGATCGCAAGCAACAAATCCTAGAGCAAATAAATAAAGCGGCTAACAGCATAAACGGTAAAGCATTAATTGATGATGAACTGCTCGATGAGGTAACTGGTTTAGTAGAGTGGCCGGTTACCTTGGTTGGAAGTTTTGATCAATCATTTTTAAACATACCAGCAGAACCATTAATTTATTCAATGAAAGACCACCAAAAATACTTTCCTGTGGTAAATGAAGAAGGAAAATTAATTAATAAATTTATTTTTGTTGCCAACATAGAAAGCAAAGATCCTCAGCAAGTGATCTTTGGCAATGAAAAAGTTATTCGGCCCCGACTAGCTGATGCGGAATTTTTCTTTAATACAGATAAGAAACAAACACTTGAAAGTAGACTAACAAGATTGGAGTCTGTTTTATTTCAAAAACAGCTCGGTTCAGTAAAAGAAAAATCCGAACGGATAGCGAAATTGAGTAAATTCATTGCAAAGCAGCTAAATGAAAATACAGATGATGCTTACCGTGCCGGTTTGTTAAGTAAAACTGATTTGTTAACTGATATGGTCCAAGAGTTCCCTCAAGTTCAAGGAACTATGGGTAAATATTACGCGCTTAACGATGGAGAGTCTGAAGCTATAGCTCAGGCATTAGAAGACCAGTATCGTCCTCGGTATGCTGGAGATAATTTACCTGAGGGCCAAATTGGCTGTGCGGTAGCAATTGCCGATAAAATTGATTCATTAGTTGGAATATTTGGCATAAATCAAGCGCCAAAGGGTGATAAAGACCCATTTGCTTTAAGACGTGCCGCTATAGGGTTAATCCGAATCATAATTGAAAAGGACTTGAACTTAGATATAGATGTATTGATCTATGAGAGTATTAAATCTTTTTCGAATAAGCTGACTAACGAGCATACCGCTGAAAATGTTATTGACTTTGTTATGGGACGTTTTCGAGCATATTATTTAGAGAAAAATATTAATATCGATGTTATTCAAGCGGTATTAGCTAAAAAACCAACAGCGCCATTAGATTTTGATAAACGAATTAAAGCCGTTAGCTACTTTAGAGGGTTAGCTGAAGCTGAAACTTTGGCGGCTGCCAATAAACGTGTTGGCAATATTCTTGCTAAATTTGATGGTCAGTTATATGAAATATTTGATGATAAATTAGCACAAGAAGACGCTGAAAAATTATTAGCAACAATATATAGCGATATTGAAAGTACTATATCGCCGTTATTGGTGGAGCAAAATTATCAAGCAGCCTTAACTGAATTAGCGGCACTAAAAGCGCCGATTGATAACTTTTTTGATAATGTTATGGTAATGAGTGACAATGAAGCGGTGAAAATTAATCGGTTAACGTTATTGAATCAGATACGTAATAGCTTCTTAGCAATTGCTGATATATCCGTATTACAATAAACATTGTTAAAACCATAAAAAAAGACCATGTGTATGGTCTTTTTTTATGGGAGTAAGTATTAATTTTTTTTAATTAGATATTGATAAGGTTTACCACAAGTATTTTTTGCTACTAATTCGTGCTCCATAAAACGACAAAAGCTAGGGATATCTCTCGTGGTAGATGGATCATCAGCAATTATTAATAAAGTATCGCCTGACTCAATTTTACGGATTTTTAAGCGAACCATCATGACAGGCTCGGGGCAGCGAAGACCCACGGCGTCTAACTTGTGATTAGCTTGTTCAAAAAGTGATTTTTTCATAAGGGAGAAAATAGTAATTCATTAGCCATTTAGTTGTTGATGATAACTAAAAAAAATAAAAATCTCAGGAAAGAAATACTCAAAATCAAAAAAAGCGTTAGAATAAAATAGTAAAAGGTCTAAAACCAATAATCTTATTGGTTAACAATTTTAATTGATATATCCAAGGAAAAAACATGCGAATTACAACGACAACTTTAGTCGTTTTATTACTCATCTTTAATTTGTTCGCTGATAAAAAAAGTCTTGCTGCAGAAAGTGTTGCAGCAAGGGATACTTATTTAAAAGCAGAGAAGTTGCTGTGGCAATCTGAGAGTCCTCGCTTTAAAGCATTATATAATCAATTACATTATTATTCGCTACAACCCTATTTGGATCAGCAAATTTTAATTAATCATATGTCACTGTCTAGGGTGGCTGACATCGATGCCTTTCTTAAAAAATATCAAGGTTCACCTCTAGATTGGCCATTAAGGATGAAATGGCTGACCTATTTAGCTAAAAAAGATAAGGCCACGTTATTCCTTGAGTATTATAAACCTACATCAAATGTAGCATTAACTTGTTTATATTATCGATACCAACTTTTATCAGGGATACATAGAAAGAAAGTATTACCTAAAGTTACTGAATTATGGACAGTAGGCAAGTCACAAAATAATGCCTGTGACCCATTATTTAAAGAGTGGGAACAGGCGGGATACCAGACTGATGTTATTGTTTGGCGGCGAATAAAATTAGCAGCAGACGGCGGCCAGCATACTTTAATACCTTACCTAACAAAAAAACTGCCGAAAAGAGAGCGCTACTTAGGTGGTTTGTGGGGGAAAGTTAGAAGTGACCCTTCTTACATCAATAAATTAAGTCGATTTCCTAATAAATCATCTAAAGAGACTGAAATAATAGTTTACGGTTTAAAGCGGCTAATATGGCGTGATCAAAACCTAGCGATCAATACTTATAAAAAATCATTAAAAACATTCAATTTTTCTGAAGACCAAAAGAGTTATATTACCAGTGAGTTTGCGGTTGCGTTAGCAAGTAAAAATCACAAGAAGTCAAAATATTGGTTAGCACAGGTAGACGTTAATTCATTGACCAAGAAAATAGTAGAATTTCGACTCACAGGGCTAATCAAACGACAAGAATGGAGCATGCTTATTGTTGAGTTCCTTAACTTGCCCGACCGCTATAAGAATGCTCTTCAATGGAGGTACTGGTATGCCAGAGCCTTAATTGAAACACAAGAAAAACGCAGAGGAGAAAGCTTGTTAAAGTTGTTGGCTAATGAAAGACATTACTATGGCTTCCTTGCCGCAAGTACTTTAAACCTTCCGGCAAATTTACAACACAAGCCTATAGAGATAACTGAGCGAGAAAAGATAACGGTATTAAAAAGTTTTTCTGCTAAAAGGGCCTTTGAACTTTTCTACTTAAACAGGACAGACCAAGCACGTAGAGAATGGGATTTTTGGTTACAAACGTTAAACAAAAGACAAAAGTTGGTAGCATCCATATTAGCTTTTGATGCAAAATGGTTTGATAGGGCAATTTTCACATTACCCCAAGAAGGCTACTTAGATGAAGTTGACTTGCGATTTCCTGAAGCCTATAAAGAAAAAATAAATCAGCACTCAAAACAACACAAAATTAATCCTACTTGGACATTTGCTATAACAAGGCGTGAAAGCTCATTTATGTCAGATGCTAACTCAGCAGTAGGGGCTAAAGGTTTAATGCAATTAATGCCAAGAACGGCTCAAGAGTTAGGGTATGAAAAAAGCTCAGAGATTGGATTGCTTGACTCGGCAAATAATATCAAACTGGGGACTAAATACTTAAGGAATTTGTTGGATATGAGTGAAGGTAATCAAGTTGTAGCAACAGCCTCATACAATGCAGGACCATATAGAGTTAAGTCATGGTTGAAAAATAGTGAATCCTTACCTGCAGATATTTGGATTGAAACAATCCCTTTTAAAGAAACCAGGGAATATGTAAAAAGTGTTTTAGCTTATCAGCAAATTTACCAAATTAAGGCTGGTCAACTTGACTCGGTTTTTGATCAAGTGATAAAAATGAATATACCGGATAAGTAATTTTACAGTTTAATTACATTGAAAGTTAGTTAACTGAACAAACGTCATGACTGTGTTATGATTGAATATATTGAAAAAAGCTAAATAAGAGAATATACAATGTCCACATTAAGTCAACTTTATCGCACTCATATAGCTGAATTACAACAAAGATCTCATACTGTTTTAGCACGTGAAAATATTGAAGGTTTGGTTATCCATTCTGGACAAGAGATAAAGGTATTTCTTGATGATTACAGCTATCCTTTTAAGGTTAACCCACATTTTAAACATTGGCTACCACTGGTTGATGTACCAAATTGTTGGCTTATTATTAATGGGAATGATAAGCCCGTATTAATTTATTATCAGCCGGTAGACTTTTGGCATAAAGTTACAGAGCTCGAAGATAGCTTCTGGAGTGAATATTTTGACATCAAAGTACTGACTAAAGCGACAGCTGTTGATAAACACTTACCTTATGATAAAAAGGGTTTTGCTTATATTGGTGGTCATGTTGAAGTAGCAAAAGCATTAGGTTTTGAATTAATAAATCCTGAAGGTATCTTAAACTACTTCCATTATCATCGCACTTACAAAACAGCCTATGAACAAGAGTGTATGCGCCAATCTAATGCTTTAGCTGTTAAGGGGCATAAAGCGGCTAAAGCTGCTTTTTTACAAGGATCATCAGAGTTTGATATCCAACAAACTTACCTTAAAGCGTTACACCATACAGCTAATGAAACGCCCTATGGCAATATTGTTGCTTTAAATGAGAATGCATCAATATTACACTACACCGCATTAGACCGAGATGTACCACAAGCGCATCGCTCATTTTTAATTGATGCAGGAGCAAACTTTCATGGTTATGCATCAGATATCACCCGTACATACTCATTTAAACGCGATCATTTTGCTGAGTTAATAGCTAGAATGGATCAATTAATGTTAAATGCGGTGAGTAATCTTAAGCCTGGTTTGAGTTATATTGATTTACATATAGCAACTTATCGAGATATTGGTAATGTGTTGGTTGAATTTGGTTTGATCAATGTTAATGTCGATACAGCCGTTGAAAGTGGTATCATCTCGACGTTTTTTCCGCACGGACTTGGACACCACTTAGGTCTACAAACACATGATATGGGTGGTTTTATGGCTGATGAACGTGGAACGCATGTCAATACACCAGAAAAACATCCCTTTTTAAGAAACTCAAGAATGGTAGAAGCTAATCAGGTTTTTACTATAGAACCCGGTTTATATTTTATTGATTCTTTGCTGGCGAGCCTGAAGCAATCAAAAAATACTGATATGATTAATTGGGCAAATGTTGATAAATTCCGTCCGTTTGGTGGTATTAGAATTGAAGATAATATTATTGTCCATCAATCCCATAATGAAAATATGACGAGAGATTTAGAGTTAGGTTAATTAAAGTATTATGTCAGGTGAATTCGAAATTGCGACGAATACAGTTGAAAATGAGACGATTGTTAATCGTAGTCGCTTTATTTGTTATTTAACACCTTGTCATTCAAATCAAGAAGTTAAAGAGTTAATAAGAAAATATCAAAGCATTCACCCCCATGCAAGTCATCATTGTTATGCTTTTCTAACAGGAGCAGCTGAAGATAATCAAGGCTATGGTTTTTCTGATGATGGAGAGCCTTCTGGTACTGCGGGTCGTCCAATGCTCTCAGCTTTACAGGGCGAAGGTATCGGCCAAGTTTGTGCGGTGGTTGTCCGATATTTTGGTGGAACTAAGCTTGGAACAGGGGGGTTACAACGTGCCTATGGTAGGAGTGTCAGGCAAGCATTAACATTTTTAAAGACAACAACCAAAATACCGATGGTAGACAAAACCTTAGCGTGTCAATATACTCAAGTTAATGATGTTATGCATTTGGTTAAACAAATAGGTGGCTTGGTTGTTAATCAAAACTTTCAGGAAAGTGTATTATTTACTTTATCCATCCCATACAGCAAGCTTGATATCATAACAAAACAATTAAAAACTTTATCTGCGGGTCAGTTGATATTAAAAACACTTGCAGTCAAAAAGATAAACTGTAAATACCTATGATTTAGAGTATAAAAATAATAACGTGCAATATAAAAACATAATACGTATTTTAGGCCTATTAGTCGCATTACTTAGTGTCACTATGTTACCACCTGCATTAGTTTCTTTACTGTATCGAGATGGTGGTGGTGTACCATTTTTAATGGCATTTTTACTGTGCTTAATTACTGGTGGACTTTTTTGGTACCCAAACCGTAATGAAAAAAGTGAGTTGAGGGCACGTGAAGGTTTTCTTATTGTTGTTCTTTTTTGGCTAGTGCTTGCCAGTTTCTCCGCTATTCCTTTAATGTTATTAAATGAACCTAATTTCTCTGTTGCTGATGCAATCTTTGAATCCTTTTCTGGTCTTACAACTACTGGAGCTACTGTTCTCAGTAATATAGACGGCTTACCTCATGCCGTTTTGTTTTATCGCCAACAATTACAATGGCTAGGTGGTATGGGGATCATTGTTTTAGCTGTTGCTGTGCTACCTATGCTAGGTATTGGTGGTATGCAGTTATACCGTGCTGAAACGCCTGGACCGGTAAAAGATTCGAAAATGACACCTCGGATAGCCGATACCGCTAAACACTTGTGGTATATTTATTTGTCGCTAACCATTCTTTGTACCTTGGCCTATTGGTTGGCTGGAATGTCAGGTTTTGATGCTATTTGTCATGCTTTCTCTACTATTGCGATCGGTGGGTTCTCTACTCATAATGCCAGTATGGGCTATTTTAATAGTTCTGCCATTAACTTTGTTTGTGTTTTTTTTCTGATTATTGCTGGTATTAACTTTGCGCTGCACTATGCGGTGATACAAAGTAAATCATTAAAAAATTATATTTATGATCCTGAATTTAGGGTCTTTATTGCAATTCAAGTAGTATTAACCTTGGTATGCTTTGCTGTTTTAGTGTTACATGGTACCTATCAAAATAGCGATCAAGCTTTTGAACAAGCCCTATTTCATTCTGTTTCAATTAGTACCACAGCAGGTTTTACTTCAACACCAGTAGACACTATTCCTTTTTCTGCATGGCCAACGCTTTTACCTTTGCTATTAGTTTTTGCTAGCTTTATCGGTGGCTGTGCTGGAAGTACAGGTGGTGGTATGAAAGTTGTTCGTATTACCTTACTGTATCTTCAAGGTATTAGAGAGCTTAATAAATTAGTTCATCCTAAGGCTATATTTTCGATAAAACTTGGTAATAAGGCTCTCCCTGATAGGGTAGTTGAGGCTGTTTGGGGATTTTTCTCTGCCTATGCAGCAGTCTTTGTTTTTTGTATGCTGTTGTTGTTAGCTGCGGGTATGGACAATATAACGGCTTTTACCGCAGTTGCTGCTTGTATGAATAACCTAGGTCCTGGGTTAGGAGATGTTGCTGCCAACTACTCCTCAATCAGTGATTTTAGTAAGTGGGTTTTAGTTGTTGCTATGCTATTTGGTCGTTTAGAGGTCTTTACTTTACTGGTCTTATTTACGCCGAGTTTTTGGAAAAGTTAAAAGTAAATCGCACTTACTTGAAATAACTTTTCAACATCATAGATATACCGTTTGTTAATTAAAAACAAAATAACATGATCTTCTTCCATTATGACGGTGGTTGAATGAGCGATAATAACCTCGCTGCCTCGAACAATCGCGCCAATTGCAGCACCAGGTGGAAGTCTGAGCGATTTTATTTCCCTTCCAACAACTTTAGATGATTTCTCATCACCCTTAGCGACAATCTCTATTGCCTCTGCAGCGCCACCACGTAAACTATAAACATTATCAATAGCTCCTCGTCGTACATGGGTAAGTAGTGCTGATATAGTGGCTTGTTGGGGTGATATAGCAATGTCAATACCACTGCCATGTACTAAATCGACATACGCATCACGTTGAATGAGTACCATGGTTTTTCGAACGCCTAATTTTTTAGCAAGTAATGACGACATAATATTGGCTTCATCATCATTAGTTACTGCAATAAAAACATCAAATTGATCAATATGCTCTTCCAGCAATAATTCTTGATCAGATGAGTCGCCAGTGAACACTAGGGTATTTTTAAGATCAGAGGCTAATTTTTTTGCCCGCTCAGGGGAGCGTTCTATTAACTTAACTTGATGATTGTTTTCTAAAATACTTGCTAGTCCAGCGCCGATATTACCACCACCAGCGATCATGATTCTTTGATAGGCAGATTCCAGTTTTTGTAATTCATTCATAACAGCGCGGATATGAATACTGGCTGCGATGAAAAAAACTTCATCATCTGCTTCAATAACGGTTGTACCTAATGGTCTTATTGGCTTTCCATTTCGATAAATCGCGGCAACACGAGTTTCTACATTGGGAATATGCTCTTTTAAGGTTGATAAAGCATGACCAACCAGTAAACCACCATAATAAGCTTTTACTGCGACTAAACTAATTTTTCCATTACCAAATTCAAGTACCTGAAGAGCACCAGGATAATCGATTAAACGAGCAATATCGCGGGTAACTAGGTGCTCTGGTGCGATGATATGGTCAACAGGAATATTTTGATTATGAAATAATTGTTTTTTGAATTTGAGAATCTGATTGGATCGTATACGTGCTATTTTAGTGGGAGTTGAGAATAATGAATACGCGACTTGGCAAGCGATCATGTTAGTTGAATCATCGCTGGTAACGGCAATAACCATATCAGCATCTTCTGCGCCGGCATTTTTTAAAATTTCTGGGTGAGAGCCATTACCGGCAATAACTTGCAAGTCCATCTTATCTTGTAGTTCACGTAGTCGTTCGCCATTAACATCAATGAGGGTGATTTCATTGTTTTCGCCTACTAGATTTTCGGCTAATGTTCCACCAACTTGGCCAGCACCTATTATTATTATTTTCATCTTTAATTACTTAGAGTTACTTATTAACTTTCTTTAATTTTGCGTAATAAAAACCATCCATTGATGGCATACTTTGCTTGTTTGGTTTAGCTAATAATTGCCAACCGATATTATCTTCACCTTCAGGTATTGATATTAACTCTGCATCTGCTTGTTTGGTAATAAAGTCTTTAATTTGTTCACTATTTTCTTCTGGCAAGATACTACAAGTTGCATATAGCAAAGTACCACCGGGCTTAAGTAAAGACCATATGTTTTTTAGTATTTGCTGCTGTAATACTTTTAAGTTAGCTATGTCGTTTTCTTTTCGAAGCCATTTAATATCAGGGTGACGTCTAATAACACCTGTTCCAGAGCAAGGGGCATCAAGGAGGATCCGATCAAAAAGTTGATTGTCCCACCAAGTTTTAGGGTTTGCGGCATCACCCGTAATGACATTGGCGTTAAGTTTTAACCGCTGTAAATTCTCGTTGACTCTAATTAAACGAGTCTCTTCTATGTCAATTGCGGTTATTAATGCTAAGTCTGGTGTATATTCCAATATATGACAAGTTTTACCACCAGGGGCAGCACAACAGTCTAAGACATTATCACCTTTTTGTGCATCGAGTAATCGTGCTGCATGTTGGGCAGCACCATCTTGGATAGATACCCAACCGTCTTGAAACCCAGGTAATTTATTAACATCAACTGCTTGGCTTAAAGCGATTGCACCGGTGGAAGGCTCAATAAATTGATAGTCGATTTGTGCTTTATCAAGTAGTTTTTGATATTGACTTACTTGATGATATTTTTGATTGACCCTAAGCCACATAGGCGGTTTTTCTTGGTTCGCTAATAAAATACTCTCCCACTGTTGAGGGTAGGCCGCGCGTACTTTTTTAATGAACCAACTGGGATGATTGAACCTTATTGCATCAGGGAGAGGTTTTGCGTCTATATAATCGGAGTCTTTAGCAGACTCTTGTTCTGATTGAAACTTTCTTTGATAGTTACGTAAAACACCGTTAATTAAGCCTTTTAAATGTTTGTTTTTAAGCTGAGCCGTTGCTGCTACGGTTTCGCTGACGGCAGCATGATCAGGAATACGGGTATATTTTATTTGATAAACACCAACTAAAATTAAAAAATGAAAAACACGTTGTTTACCGGTTAATGGTTTATCCATTAAGCCCCGAACATCGTTTTCTAATTCAGGTAAAAATCGTAATACGCCATAACATATTTCTTGTAATAAACCTTTATCTTTACCTTCGACTCTGTCTTGTTGTTTTGGTAATTCATCAGCCAAACTTCTGCCTTGATCAACGACAGCATAAATACATTTGGCCGCTAATGCTCGAATGTTAATATTCATTGAATACCTTCAGTGATAGTGTCAGAAAAACCATTAATTAATTGTCCTGTTTTGAACCAATCAGCTCGGCCATTGATAATATCTTTAACAGGTAGTGCTTTTTTCCCTGGTAATTGTAAATTTTCAAGACGAATGCCGCCTTGTCCTGTTGAAACAACAATACCTTTTTTATCAACAGTGATAATTGTCCCAATACTTTGGTTATTATCACTTATCTTAATTGCACTGGCCTGCCATACTTTGATTTTATGGGTAGCTTTTTTTTCATCAATAAAGGTAAATTGGGCGACGGGCCAAGGAATATAAGCTCTTATTTTACGATCTAAAACGTCAGCGGCTAACTGCCAATCTAATTCTGCTTCATTTTTATTTAGTTTTGCTGCATAGGTTGCAGCATCATTTTTTTGAACTATTTGTGGATAATCCCCTGTACACATTAAAGTTAGAGCTTCGAGTAAGGTATTGGGACCTAACGTTGCTAACTTTTCATATAAACTGGCGCTAGTATCTGTTGAGGTAATCGGACAACGGGTTACCAAAATCATATTGCCAGTATCAAGACCTTTATCCATTTGCATTAAGGTGACGCCTGTTTCACTATCGCCAGCTTCTAAAGAACGTTGAATAGGAGCTGCGCCTCGCCATTTGGGTAATATTGAACCATGAACATTTATACAACCTAATTGAGGAGCAGATAAGATCACTTCAGGTAACAGTAATCCATAAGCGACAACCACCATAACATCTGCGTTATAGTTTATAAGCTGTTGCTGAACTTCTTTGGTTTTAAAGTTTATTGGCTGCTCGACAATAAGATCACTAGCTAAAGCTAATTCTTTAGTAGCGCAAGCGGTAAGTTTTTTTCCACGTCCAGCAGGTTTATCTGGTGGGCAATAAACAGCAACAACTTGGTGCTGCGATTTTATTAATACCGCTAAATGTTTGGCCGCAAATTCAGGTGTTCCTGCGAAAATAATTTTTAAAGCTTTTGACAAGTGGAAATCCTACTAAATTTAATGTTACTTGTTATTTAAACGTGCTTCTTTTTCCAATTTTGCTTTAATACGTTGACGTTTTAGCGGCGATAAATAATCAACAAATAATATGCCTTGTAAATGATCTAGTTCATGTTGAATACAAATACTCAGTAACTCATCACCATCAAGCGTAAATGCTTTACCATTTTTATCTAAAGCTTTAACGGTAACTTGGGCGTGCCGATCTACTTTAGCGTAGCAACCTGGAACAGACAAACAACCCTCCTCATTAATCAAAGTCTCTTTACTTTTATTGACGATCTCTGGATTAATGAATACTAACGGTTCTTTTTTGTCCTCCGAAACGTCAATAACAACGATTCTTTGGTGAATATTTACTTGAGTAGCGGCTAAGCCAACGCCATTTTCTTCATACATAGTGTCAAACATGTCATCCACTATGCTCCTGATTTCGTCATTTACTTCAGCGACATCGATCGCCTTAGTGCGTAATCTATTATCCGGAAAGCTTAATACAGTTAAAATTGTCATAATATTGCAAATTAATTAGCGATAATGCTTATAGAGTGTTATGTTTTAATTTTAGCCATTAAATATAATTAATAATAGTGGTTTAAGCTAAAAGCATTAAAATGGACGTCTATATGCTAAAAAATATACTTATTTCGTTTGTTTTTTGTACGGCTCCTCTGCTTTCTGTCGCAGATGAACTTTTACTCAATGAAGACGCACCTAAAAAATATATTGTTGAGAAAGGTGATACGCTTTGGGATATATCAACAATATTTCTTGATCAGCCTTGGTTATGGCCTAAATTATGGCGTTTAAACCCTGAGATTACTAATCCTCATTTGATTTACCCCGGTGACATATTAAAACTTGTTTATGATATGCAGGGTGAGCCTATGCTCGTAATTGAAGAGCCAGTTATTGCGGTAAAAGAAAAGCCCACTTATACATGGTCACCCAAAGTGCGTGAACAAGGTAAACCTAAACCTCTCAATATTTTACCACTAGAGGTTATTGCTCCTTATATTCGTTATGAAAATATTCTTACTCAAAGACAAATAGATAAATTACCTTATATTATTGGTAGCGATGAAGGTCAAAAGTCAAGCATTGATAATTTCAATGTTTACGTCAATGCTAATTTAGTTATTGCTAAGACTTATGGGATTTACCATAAAGGTGATGTAATAATTGACCCAGAAACTGATATTTCTTTAGGTTATTCTGCGGTTTTAGTGGGAACAGCTCAAACTGTTCGTCTTGGTGATATGGCAAATAAAAAGCCAGCCACGCTATTTATCAACTCAGCTAATCGTGAAATCCGGGCGGGTAGCTTTGTTGTGCCTATTCATGAAGGTCAATTATTGCCCTCTTATTTTATGATGAGATCTGCCAACAAAAATTTAAGAGGTGCTATTATTCAATCTGCAACAGAAGGTCGTGAGTTTAGTCAGTTGGAAGTGGTTATGATAAACCGTGGCAGCGAACATCAAGTTCGATTAGGCGATGTTATGGCTATACAGCGAAAGAGTCCGAATGTTGTTGATACTAGAGAAGGCCCTAAATATGAGAACGAGGTTTCACGATGGTATAAAAGAGGTGATCCGGACTATGACATGCCAGAAGAGAAGATAGGTCGTATGATGGTTTTTAAATTATATGATAAAACAAGTATGGCACTGATATTAACAACAAGTAAGCCAGTAAGATTAAAGGATATTATAACAGCGCCATAAAAATCCCACAGGTAAATCAGCTGATCTACCTGTGGTTGTAATGAATAGTTATCGGCCAGTTCTTAAGGAGAAGACGAGTGCCAAAAACCCATCAAGAATATTGGTTAGCTCTGAAGTTTGTCCCACGGTTAGCTGTACATAAAAAGTTAGCATTAGTCGAAACTCATGGTTTAATTAATCTTTTCCAATCACTTGAATTGATAAATAATTGTCAATTAACCGCTAATCAAAGATCCGCCTTCGCTCACCCTAACTGGACAAATATTGGAAAGATAATTACTGAAAGTTTAAGTTGTCAGAGTGAAATTGTCTGTTTTGATGATCAACGATACCCTAAGTTGCTAAAAGAAATTTATGATCCCCCATTAGTCCTTTTTATCCAAGGTGACAGCAAGTTACTTAATCAAACTCAAATAGCGATTGTCGGTAGTAGATCAGCCACGATAAGTGGTCGTGATAATGCGGGTAAATTTGCTTATCAGTTGGTGGAGCATGATTTTGTTATAACAAGTGGTATGGCATTAGGTATAGATGCTGCTGCTCATAGAGGTGCGTTGCAAGCTCAGGGTAAAACTATTGCGGTCGTTGCAACAGGATTAGACAAAGTTTACCCTTCACGACATAAGCTGTTGAGCCAAGAAATTTTACAATCGGGTGGTCTTATTGTTAGCGAATTTGTGCCGGGTACATTACCAAAGGCTGGTCACTTTCCGAAAAGAAACAGAATAATTAGTGGCTTAAGTCAGGGGGTACTTGTCGTTGAAGCTGAAATCAAGAGTGGTTCATTAATTACTGCCCGTTGCGCTCTTGAGCAAGGGAGAGAGGTTTTTGCTATTCCCGGCTCTGTTAATAATC
>Ga0307488_10001155_pt1 | contig 22173 bp, 21 predicted proteins | sample SB02metaG_FD_202248 | JGI IMG/M metagenome (GOLD analysis project Ga0307488, IMG submission 202248) | Sea-ice brine microbial communities from Beaufort Sea near Barrow, Alaska, United States - SB 0.2 | ecosystem: Environmental > Aquatic > Marine > Coastal | place: USA: Alaska | collected... | reverse complement strand
AATTTTCAACCCTTTGATTACGGTGTTGATGTTTCAATACAAGCAGCGACAAAATATATTGTTGGCCATTCAGATGTTATGTTAGGTACCGCAACGGCAAACGCTGAGCATTGGCCACAATTGCGTGAAAGTAGCTATATTATGGGGCAATGTACCTCTCCGGATGACTTATACTTAGCCATGCGTGGTATTAGAACATTAAGCGTGCGTTTACAGCAGCATCAGGCCAGTGCACTTAAAATAGCGCATTGGTTGTCAACGCGCCCAGAGGTTGAAACTATTTTGCATCCAGCGCTACCATCTTGCCCAGGTCATGAAGCATTCAAACGTGATTTTACCGGCTCAAATGGTTTGTTTTCGTTTGTATTAAACAAGGGTAATCAAGCGGCACTAACGGCATTTTTAGACAGCATGGAACATTTTAAAATGGGTTATTCGTGGGGTGGTTTTGAAAGCCTTGTTTTAGGTATTTCAAAGGTTAATAATATGCGCACTGCAACCACTTGGCCATATCAATTTCCCCTAATTCGTTTGCATGTGGGCTTGGAAAATGTTGATGATTTAATTGATGATTTAGCACAAGGCTTTGCGCATTTTAATCAAGTGCTTGAGCAACAAGCTAGCTAAGAGTATTTTGTATCATTAATCTGTTAATTGAGTATCGCAGTAGTGAATTTAATAATAGCAAGTGACTTAACTTAAGACTCAGTAACAAATTTTTCTAACGCCTGATGTTAAATAAAGCCGTTTTCTGGCGGCTATGAGCATGGTCTATTTTGCCATGCGGACTCTTCTTGCAAGATGAAGCATTTTTCACTGACTTATCAGGATAAAACAGCACTCATGGGCATCCTTTTAGGCGTGCAGCGGTGAAGTACCATAAAGTGTTTGCCTGCAAGCACTTTTGAACATCAGCGTTTAACCGTACTTTCAACGGGTATTATTGTCTAACAGATCCTGATACGGGTTATCAAGATCAAACGCCCAATGCTTTACTGCTTTTACAATATACCCGAGCACAAAGGGTAAGGGATGATCAAAACAGTTTACTTGTTTTCATCCTTCGCCTTGTTGTAATATGTCAGAAATCATAATGGTAGTCAGCATTATGATAAAGTAAGTTATGATCCGTCTTCTATGTATAGTACTTGATATAAGAGAGTTGAATGAATAGTGTTTCACCCATAAGAAAAGGTTTATTTCAACTTTTATATTCTGTGATAGAAACAGGTGTTTGCCGTGTTATTACCAGCAAATCTGAAAAGCTGTTAGCGAATTTAAAAAAAACCTATATTGAAAATATCCCTGAACATCATCAAGTTGTTTTTTTACCTGGAAAAATTGAGCACCTCGATGATTTAACTCGTGTCTTAGTAACGGCGGGTATCGATCAGTTTTCCTCAATAGAAAACAACGAACAATTTCTTGAAAATGCCCAGCAATATTTAATTGAGAATAAAGACAAAGAAGTTATCACTATTTGGGCATTTGAAAATGCTGATTTGATTGCAAGTGATATACATCATTTGTTAGGACAACTACTGGCATGGCAAAGCTATGGTAGCTCATTATTGACCATTGAATTATGGGGCCATACATTATTAGAAAAATCATATAGCTCAGGGGAAATTAGCCAATACTATAAAAGTACAATATACCCTATTAATCTTGATAAAAACCTCGCTCATAAGTCCAAAATCGCCTTATTTAACTTCAAATCAATTAACTTTAAACTCTTCATTGCGTTAATAGGCGGATTACTTTTAGGCCCGCAAATAGCCCCCTTGCTAGAAAAAATTTCAAATATTTATAATAGTTCAACACAGCCAACAAACAATTTAGTCAGTAATATAAACACAGAGAAACTAGCACCAAAAGCAATAGCCGCAAAGCCTGTGTTTGACGATGCCAACGAGAATAACAAGCAAACCGAGGTAACCAGACAATCAAATATTTTAGCACTTAATGATAGTGTAGAACTTAAAGAAAACGGGAAAAACCTCGCTATAACATTAGCAAGCAATACAGATGAAAAAAATAATAATATGCATAATATAAAGGTTGTAGAGCATATTTTAGCGCCAGAAAAACCACATTGGTACTTTAAGCTTTTACCGAGCGAGTGGCTAAATGAATATAATATTAATTTAAATCATCAATTACAGACAGAAAAAAATCAAGTCTATATTCAGTATGGTGTATATAGACATAAACGTTCTATTATGAGATTTATAAGAGAAGACAAGTCATTAAGCGATTATTATCATTTGTGTTATTCATCTGACTGGCAAATGGTGGCGTTGATGACAGGTGCTTATCAAGACTATGATCAAGCTTTCAAAAGCTTGATTAAGATAAAAGCACAAGGTTTTGATGGCATTATTGTTGACTCATCTTATCTAAATGCATGGCAATGTAGTAATCAAAATTAATTATCATCCGAAGGCATGTTATTAGCCTCATGTGCAAACATTTAATGCATAAGCGTTTAATACCAATCTCACTAATTATCTGATCATTTTTACGGGTTAAAATAACCAACTACTGCGTTATTTAATAATTAGAACAACTAGTTATTAAAATAAAGGCCTTATATTTGGCCATTTTTCCTGCGTATAAAGTAGACCACCTAATTAATGGAATTGGTATAAGCAAGATTGACTTATAATAAACCCGATTTTGAAAGTAACAATATAGCCAGATGTATAAAAAAACAAGTAAAAAAGATGCAAAGCCGCAAGTGATTTCTTATGATCGGGTCAAATCTTATATGATTTGGATGATTGAAAGGTACGGAGATTACTCCGCAAAAGCGTTACTTCAAAAAGCTAATATGTTGTTTAAAGATGATACTCAATTTAATGAGCCAGCACTTAATTATCTGATAGAACATGACATTATTAATGATTTTCGCTATGCAACACGATTAACTACAAGTTTATCAGAAAAAAATATTGGCCCTAATAAAATCAAAGAAAAATTGTATGTAAAGGGATTTTCATCCCAGATCATTAATGACTGTGTTGAAGCGTTAGAAACATCAGAGGACGATTATTTTGCTAAGGCACTTTCATTAAAAATCAGAAAATTTGGCGAAGATCCTATTGACGACATAAAATTAAAGCAAAAAGCGCTACGGTATTTAATATCCAAAGGTTTTACATACTCAATCGCCGATAAAGCGGTCAAATTCAGTTAACAAGGTGATAAAAAATACTTTTTAATTTAGCTAATCAAATAGCTGTTGAAGAAACATAATCCATTATGGCTAAAGTATGCGGCACCATGGATTATGTTTGATAAAGTCTAAAGCAGTGTACCGCAACTAACAAACCATCAATGAAGATAAAGTCATTGATGGTATTTGCGCGTATTGTGATAAAAAATTCTGGTACGGTTAATAAAGTTACTTATTAAATTTATTAACTGCTGTCAGTAATTGCCGACAAGAAACCTGTCCAACTAACTTACCATCTTCAATAACAGGTCGACGACGATGTTTTTTTAGTAGCATGTCCTGAGCGACATTGATAATGTCATCACTAGGGTGAGCAACAACTATATTTTCTTTAGTCATATATTCACTCACTAAACCAACACCAACATTATTGTAAGTGCTTTCGAGTATGGCGGCTAAACAATCCATTTCGGAAAGTAAGCCTACGAGGACTTTCTTTTCATTTATTACACAAACCCCTGAGACCTTATTATCTATGATGATTTTTATCGTATCTAATAAATGATCATCATCTTTGACCTTGATTGGGTTAGTGATCATATAATCGCGCAGATCAACTGATTGAAGCATAGTAAATCACCTTTTAATTTAGTAAAAAATTTTTATTATGTAAAAAGATAGACCAGATATTTTTTGAGCTTAAGTATTATCCACTCAGCTTAATAGAATATAAACGTCATACCTAATATAAGTCAAAGAATACTATAAATGTTTTTCAATTCAGCGAATAATAAGCGATAAAACGAATGAATAAACTAGGGTCATAGCCATTTGATTAATTAAGTTTGCTACTTTTTCATGCGGAAAAGGAAAAAATACAAGGTATAAAATTTGCTTAGTAGTTATTCACCTTATAAATTCTATAACGCCTTAGTTTTTAATTTTAATCATTAAAAATGAACAGGTAATTAATCAACTTGGTATTATGCCTTCACTAGAATTTATCTTTATGCTGCTTTGATGTTAAGAAAAATAGCAATGAAAATAAAACGCTCTTATATTTTAAATAGTCGATCATAAATATCTTCATTTTACTGTTAACGATAGCAGGCTCAATAGTTCGCTTAAAATAAACGCTACGAACATTTATTAGCATCATGTTGGGTTAGTTATGTTATGACTAGATAAGTTAAGAACTAGCAATAGTTTTATGTATTGATTGCCAGTGCTTTTACACTTATTTTACCACAGACGTTAGTTGCCAAAAGGCTTAGCCAAATAGTACAAGTGTCGATCTTCGAAAACTTCGAGAATGGGTTATCTGGCTTGATAGCTCCTGTAGGCGAACATGTGAAATTATCTATTATTTTTCGGGGCAAAACTAGTAAGAAAACAGTCATAACGTCACAAATCATCAGAAAATCATTATGTTTATTTTGATGGGCCAAAACAAATGAGAGTTTATTAGTTTCTCTGTTTTCAATCCTAATGTTTGAAATTCGGTCAACCTAACCTAAATGTTCACTTGGTGCGCTCAGCGGAAGTTACACCACCGTGACTCCTAACGTCCGCTTGAAGCGGTCTAAAATCACAAGTAATAATCACCTCAATTAATGGTAACTAAGATACGAAAACGGACGTAAATTTCCTGTCAAATCGACATCTGAAGCAGTCACTTTGGGTACGATAGCTTACATTCAAGTTTGTAGCTAAGTATAACGGTTCTCTATAGGGTATAACCTATAAAAACCAATCTAACACGAAGCACATGCCATACAAATAATAAGTTTTAATCCTTTTATAAATTCCTCAGCTCGGCTAACTTAATATATTCACTTCACAAATTACAACCATTGTTTGTTGCCTAAACGTTTATTTACTGAACTGACAGTTTTTTTAGAACCGTTGTGTTTTTTAAAACATAACATGCCTATGTACCTTACTCAGGAAGCATAATTAAATCGGGTGGACGTGATATATAAGGTAATTATTCATATCTCTTTTGGGTTGGACGTAATTACAACCTTGAAAATATGAATTTTTACTATCTCAAATTCACACCACCTGAGCCAACTGCATAGGCATGAAACATAAACTTATTTTTATATCACTGTGGGTTGTCAATAAAGCTGGAAACCATTAATAAAGTTGGGAACTAGAATTATTACGTTCAGGCAAGGAAAATTTATTCAAAAAATTTAAGTTCGCTTTGAAATAGTTAATTTATAAAATATAACGCTAAGAGCAGTAGTGCCAAGTTCGAGACATTAGCATCAACTAACTAACTAAAATTGAATTCGGATTAGATTTTATATTACCCCTTCACCTCTGTTAGTTGGAGCGCAGCGAAGAAACAGTCCCACAACATGCGTTTGTTAGGCTTTTTGAGAATTGTTACCATCATTACCTCTTGCTGGATACGAAGTTAACATTGCAAGACATGTAGGCATAAACCACTCTCTGACTATTCTGTTACTGTGTTAATTATGCTATCTAATACGCGACCAGCCGAGTTTAGATGGAACAATAAGTAATACTTAATCGAAGTATGTAAAGCAATACCAAAATGCAGTCACAACCATTGCTTTTTCGTCCGGTTAAGCTGATTTAACGTGCAGACGAACCATCGCCCTCGAGTGATATTAAGATATAGATTTTTTACATGTCTCTCTTGTTATTTTGAATTGCGTGCAATATAATTGCTATAAATTATATTGCTATGAATTAAAGCAACTCACATTAGGAGAGAATCATGTCATTAAGCATTTTAGGAATATTTCATACCATTTTGGGATTAGGTGCTATTTTTGTCGCCGTTTATGTACTGAGCAAAGACAAACAGTTTGGGCTTACAGGCTGGCTAAACAAATTTTATCTTGCGGCCACTGTGTTTACAGCAGCAAGCGCATTAGGAATATACAAACACGACGAATTTAATGATGCTCACGGCTTAGCAGTACTGACTATATTAGCCGTTGTTGTTGGTATTATTGCGACTAAACTAGATATTTTGGGAGGCTTTAAAAAGTACTTTGTTGCTTTATGCTTTTCATCAACTATGTTGTTTCATCTACTACCCACCGCTACTGAAATTTTGACCCGCTTCCCTATGGACACACCAATGGTTGGATCACTGCAAGACCCTCTGCTGTTAAAAACATTTGCGGTAATCGTCGTATGCTTTTTAATTTTACTTACCCTACAATTAAATTGGCTGCGTAAAAACTCAAACACATAGATAGGAATTAATATGACGCAAGACTCTAAAGACACAGCGCTGATATTTGATAATCAAATTTGCTTCCCACTATACAGTGCTGCTAATGCCATGGTGCGTGTTTATCGCCCGTTGCTAAAAGGCCTAGATATCACCTACCTACAATACATGGTGCTTATGTTGTTATGGGAGAGAAATGCCCTAAATGTGAAACAGTTAGGGCAACAAATGCGTTTAGATTCAGGCACGTTAACCCCACTGTTAAAACGTCTTGAGCAGAAAGGTTTGGTAACGCGCAGCCGCAGTAAAACTGATGAGCGAGTGCGTGTTATTGCTATTACCAAGGAAGGTATGGTGTTAAAAAAGAAAGCCAAGGATATTCCGGAAAAACTGGCGTGTAAGGTTGGCTTATCTAAGCCAAGAATTAAGGAGTTCAATCGTATGTGCCTAGAATTATTGGCCTTTCTAGACGACTAAGAAAATAAATTGGACAGGCATGATTTAACAGAATCATCAGACATTCACTAGTGAATATTATTTTTTCTGGGTGTGCTAACAGACCTGAAAGTATTAGTGCTTTATATGTATCTCATTAAAATACTCGGATTTAGGTTGTGAAAAATTAGTAACATAGTTAGTTGATGCTAGTGAAAAGCTGAGTAATTTCTCAGACAAGCAAGATACTAAAGCAAATGTAGATGCAGGAGGGCTTTTATTTGCTTTGATTCCTGTTAGAGCTTGGACTGGTGACTATGAAGGTGATGTGGCGAGGTGGATATGTATCGTAGTATCCATATTAATTCTTGCTTCACAGTTTTGTGTCTAGAGTAATGTCGATACTTGCATCATCTTTCGTTACTTAGTTGGTCAACGTTCCGAATAGGAGACAGTAAGGTCACTAAAATCAACGGGTTTAATTTCGTTGTAAACGACCAAGAAAATTCATAAAGCCCTTAATCATAAGCTTTCCTGTGGGATTGGTGTAAGTACGCTAGGCTGACCAAAAAATTTAGTGAATTTACAGTGTATTCAATTTTACTATTGATGAAGCCAATCGTCCCCCTTTTAATTAGCTCAAAGAACCCATCCAAACGACTGACGGTAAATCTACTGCGGAAATAAAAGGTCTCCTTCAGGCTCATCAATGTCATTAACTTAAGGATTTAACACATACGTTTATAATTCATTGGGTACTTATTTGTCTTGTTTCTACGGTCTTGTCTAAAAAACTTACGATCAGGTCGAATAACACTTAAATTCTTTGATATTTTACTTATCAGCAGCTCATATAACTCAAGCTCAGCTAGTCTTATAATGAACCTGACAACATTATCCTTTAGCTGATTTATCACAAAGGTGAAATTGATTTTATATTTATATACCCTATTGTTTTTAGGTTTCTTTATTTTTAGTTTTGCATCGTGGATCGCAGAAGCTGCAAGGTTTTTAGTTAATAGCTTAGCGTGTAAGTCTTGTAAAACACCTTCAACAGAGACACTAGAATAGTTCTCAATATTGAGGCGACTTTTCAATACTTTGTAATCTTCTTCAACTCCCCAGCGTTGGTGATATAAATCAGCAAAAAGAGCAGTAGGATAAGCTTGCAGATCTGTTAATGATGAAACTAAAACCTCTGGCTTACCTGATGGCAGGTCAACTCGCACTAATCTTAAACGTAGTGATTCGGTTGATATTTTATCTTTTTTACATCATTGAAGAGATTTCTCAATACAATGAAAATCAACGACATCACTATATTTTCCACTTGCTAAGAAGGCTTTAACAACATTAGAGCTTTTAACAATACGCATGCAGAAATCAACATTTTTTAGCCTATGGTATTTATAAAACCAAACGGCAGGATAACCTCTGTCATAAACGACTAAGTTGCCTGTTTGGGTTTTATTTAAATGCTTTAGTGCCATTTCACGCTCTCCTGTTGAATGGCTTTCTATCTGTAAATCTAGGGTAATATTATTCTTAACATCATAAAGTTGAGAAAGGCGAACATGAGGCATAGCGGCATGTGAACGAGCTTTACCAAAATGCTCAAGTAGTGTGCGTTAGAGATAGTTAATTGTGTGACTGAGACATCAACCGCTAACAGTCTATGGCCTTGCCATTTATCAATGGTTGCAGCTTCATAGAATGCTTGAACTAGATCATCGTTTAACTCAATAAATGCCCGATGGGAGAGTTTCATTCAGGCTTTACAAAAAGCAGCGTTGCTAACTGACGTTGTTGATAAGTAGCTATCATCTATAACATTGAAAAACCGAACGAGTTCAGCTTGAATTGAACCATTAAGCGCATTCAACATAAAACTCATTAAACGAGGAAAAGTAAGCGTGCGATTTCGAGTGAAATCTGTAGGTTTTTTGCGGTGATTTTCTAAAAACTCAGTTGAATGAATTTTACTGGTTAATTTTTGTACTATTTGAATTAAATACTGAACAGCTCATTACTGAACAGCTCATTGGTAATTTCTCTCTATTTTTAATTCATAGGCAGGTTAGCAATTAGCTAACTTTTTGTAAATATTTAAATTAACCTTAAGTTAATGACATTGTCAGGCTCATAGCTGCCGTTGGCGACTCGTATCTGAACATTCACTTTTGCCACAAAGCAGTCTAAATTCACGAGTAAAAATCACTCCATCTAATGATCACTTTGATACGAAGACATTAGCCTTGGCTTATCTAGCAACATTCGAACCGACACAAATTAGCTCTGCGTTGAATAATAGAATTGTTCTAAATTTCATCAAAAGCCTGTGAAGTAAAAAATTCTAATTTGATTAAAAACACCAAAATCTGACATTAGATTAATATTATTTTAGGTATTAAAATTTTTATGATTCTATGGCGCTCAGGGGCACATAGCGCCTGAGAACTTTTCATCGAATAGAAGTGCCCTTTAAAAATGCATTTATTAATTACATATAAACTTCAAATATTTTGACTTTACTAATCAAATCATTGCGTTATTTTTTATTCTAGTGTTATTTTAAGATACATCCATCAAATAAATACCACTTAAAACAGAGGCGAGCAGCCTTTAGGATGAATAAAATGTTAAATAAACTTTGGAAAAAAATCATGAACAATCAAACAACTTTAATTATTGGTGCAGCGGGTAATAACGGTGTTGCGGCTATCGGATCATTAGTTAACAAATAAGAAGCAAAAAATACAATTCGTGCCGCCGTTCGTAGTGCTGATAAAGCAGCAGAATTAAAGAAAAAATTTCCATCAATAGAAACCGTTATTATTGACCTTGATAAGCCAGAAACATTAACCGCTGCTTATAAAAATGTGACTAAAGTATTCATGATTCCGGGTAATGTTGAGCAAAGAGAACAACATGCTAAAAACGCTATTGATGCAGCAGTAAAAGCCGGTACCGTTAAGCCATTTTTATTCTATTCTGTTATTGGCGCTGAATACGAAGCGATATTATTTGCTAAGCAATTTAGAGCAGGTGAAAAATACTTAGAGCAATCAGGCCTTAATTGGACACATTTACGCACCATATTCTTCCAAGATAACTTCTTTGGCTGGGCAGATGGTGTTAAACAAGGCGGATTATACTTGATTGTAGCTTTGCTCCTTTAAATGTTGCCGATATTGGTGAAATGACCGCAAATATTTTAACCACATCAGGACATGACAACAAGGCGTACAATGTTACCGGCCCAGAATTATTAACAGGTGAAGACATGGCGAAAGTATTTACTGATGTGACAGATAAATCAGTGGCATATGTTTCACCTACACCAGAATAAAGATTAGAGTCACTTTTATCAGCGGGCTAGCCACAATGGCAAGCGGAAGGCATGTTAGAGTTAATTGAAGTATTTGCAACGAATCAAGCGGCGTTTGTTTAAATCATAGAAACAGGTTTAGTTATTAACTGAATTCTTTCTAATAATAAATCCAGCCTATGATAATAGGTTGGATTTTTATGTTCAGGAGGAACGGTATATCACGATCACATGGATGTGAATGAGTGACGATATTTACGACTACATGATGTAGGAGTATAGCAAAGCATGGAGCCAGAGCCGAGGAGGAAAGATCAGGTTTTCATTTCTGGACAAAAGCTAAGTACCTCCTTTCATGGCGGCAATATTGTGATCACATGACGTCAATAAGTGACGATTATAATATTTTACGATGGTTCTATTAACTCAGCCTTTATTTCTTGAATGCGGTTAATAAACCATGCCAGAGCTTTACCTTTATTATCTTTTCGCCAAGCCATGCTTAATTCACTATTCCTGTTTTCATAATTGGCGATCTGTATGGTAACGAGTTCTCCTGATTCAAGTTGCGTTTCAATTCGGTGAAGAGGTAAATAGCCTACACCTAAACCAAGTAAGTGCGCTTGAATTTTTTTCTCAACCGAGGGAACCGTGATACGTGATTGTCCATCAAGTAACCCAGCCGAACGACCGGGTAAGTTTCGTGAACTATCAGCCACCACGATAGAGGGATACTCTTTTATCGTTTTACTCGAAACTGGTTGCTGCTCGTTAACTAATGGATGATTTTTTTCTACAGCAAAAACAAAATCAATATCACCTAAGGGATGAACTGCAAAATCGCTATTATAAGGCTCGCCTGTGGCACCAATAATAAGATCAGAGCGGCCACCTACCAATGAATCCCATGTACCACCAAATACTTCTTCCGATATGTGAATATTGATCCATGGGTATTGCTGCTGAAATTGTGCAATTAACGAATAAATGGGCTGGAATTGTAAAATACTGTCGATGCAAATGCGTAATTGAGATTCCCAGCCATTGGCAGATTGTTTTGCCATGTGCGTTAACTCATCTGTGGCTTTTAAAATCAGTCGACCTTGCTCTATGATCATTCTACCTATAGGTGTCAATTCTGCTTTGCGCTTACTCCGGTCAAATAATGCGATACCCAGTTCGTCTTCAAGTTTATTTACCGTATAAGAAATGGCTGACGGCACACGAAATAATTCATCGGCGGCGGCGGCAAAGCTTTTTTTACGTTCAATAGCATCGAGCACATTTAACGCATCTAATGTTATGGGGGAACTCATAGATCAATCCTTTTGAACTCAACGTTCAATTTTAACCGTTATTATTTGTTGTCGTCTTTAAATATAATAGCTCCATTGAACAAATACAACGAACTTTAACAACGAAATCAGGAAGAAATGTTATGTACAGGTCATTAATCAAAAAATTAGTATCAACAAACGCAGGTTACTCAGCATTAGCACTTAGATTACCCATCGCGATAATCTTTATGGCACACGGTGCACAAAAATTATTCGGCTTATTTGGTGGTTATGGTTTAGAAGGTACGGGTCAATGGATGACATCAATTAGTTTAGAACCTGGATATTACATGGCATTATTAGCGGGTAGTGCTGAATTCTTTGGTGGTATCGCGTTGTTAATCGGCTTACTGGTACGCCCCGCAGCCTTAATGCTAAGCATTACCATGTTGGTTGCCATATTTACTGTTCATTTTGCCAATGGCTTATTTTTGACAAACAACGGATATGAGTTTGGTTTGGCTTTATTAGCAGTGTCAGTTTCGTTGATGTTTAGTGGCGCAGGCAAGGTAGCACTAGATAACCTATTAAAACATCGATTGAGCTAATTACTTAATTAACTCAAGACACAAAATAGTCAGTCGGCCGATGTTAAACCTCGGTCGATAAAAAACAACAAATTTAGCGTAGAGGATTCAACATGAAATATATCAGAAAATCTGAAGATAGAGGCGTTGCAAACCATGACTGGTTACACAGTAAACATAGTTTTTCATTTGCTAATTATTATGATCCTAAACATATGGGGTTCTCTGTTTTACGTGTTATTAATGACGATACCGTTGCACCAGCAAAAGGTTTTGGTGCACACGGTCATCGCGATATGGAAATTATTTCTTATGTTACTCAAGGCTCATTGAGACACGAAGATAGCGAAGGAAATAAACATGTTGTATCAGTTGGGGATATTCAGCGTATGAGCGCTGGCACTGGTGTAATGCATTCTGAATATAATGCGTCAAATACAGAAGATGTTAAATTTTTTCAGATTTGGATCAAACCCAATAAAATGGGCATTAAACCTAGCTATGAACAAAAAAGTATTCTACAAAAAGGCGCTTTAACTGCACTGATCACAGCTAATGGAGAAGAAGGCTCTATTTCAATTCAACAAGAGGCGAGTTTATCTCGTTTAGTTTTACAGGAAAAAGAAACTTTCAAGCTAGATTCACGTAAGCACCTTGGATATTTACATATTATTAAGGGCGAGTTAACCGTAGATGGTGAAACTTTTGTCGCAGGGGATGCGTTTTCAGTAGAGCCGTCACAAACTCATGTCCTTAAAGCAATATCAACGCTTGAAGCGTTGTGGTTCGAATTGCCGGAAAAGCACTAAAATGGATGCAATGACGATTGTATTAATCGCAGTCGTTGTTGTGCTGATGGGTGTTTCAAAATCAGCTTTTTCAGGGGCACTTGGCGTTTTCGCCGTACCTCTGTTAATGTTTAAACTGCCCGCGACAGAAGCTATTGCGTTAATGCTGCCATTGCTAATTATTGGCGACATATTAAGTGTCAGAAGTTATTGGAAAAAATGGGACCATCGCTTATTAATGTCTCTTATCCCCGGTGCCATTTTTGGGGTAGGTATTGCCTATCTGATCATAGATTTTATCAATGCTGAACAGCTTAAATTCATTATTGGTATCATCTGTATTGTTTTTTCACTCAAGAATTTACTGTTCAAACAAGTGACACTCACCGCTTTGAATAATAAAGTTGGTGCTTTGATTATGTCGATGTTTTCAGGTGTCACCAGCAGCTTAGTTCATGCAGGTGGGCCGCCTATTATTATTTACTTTAGTTCTATTGGGTTATCGCCTGCAAAATTCATCGCAACAGCTTCGGCATTCTTTGCATTGATGAATATTTTTAAACTCATTGGGGTATGTGCTTTGGGGATGTTAAGCGGGGAAATCATTTTAACGGCAATGGCATTTATTCCGCTGGCTTTAGTGGGGAATTGGCTTGGCGTAAAAATTAACACCAAATTAAACAAACAGCTATTTTTAAGAATAATGAATTATTTACTTTTAACTTTAGGCTTTTGTTTAATCATAACGAAGTAGCTTGTGCTATTGCTCGTTAGAGCTAAAAAATAGCCTTTCCTGTTCTCATAAAATGATCTTTTAATATATTTAGTGAACTTCATCACCGATAATTTTTGGGTTTACGCATAATTCGCGATCACTTTATAAATACCTTACCAACGATCACGTCCCTAGCTCTAAGTAATTCCAAAAAATCGAGCATAATCATTTTTTCTTAAGCTTAGTTCAGCTTTTATAACGCCTTTATATTAATAAGCAGATAAATTATTTCTAACAATTAACAATTAACAATTAACAATTAACAGTTACTTATGATTCGTGGCGCTATAGATTATTATCTGTTCAAATATTTTGAACTTAACGGTCAAATTTGACCGTTATTATTTGTTGTTAGCTTTAAATACAATAGCTCCATTGAACAAGTACAACGAACTTAAACAACAAACATTAATAACAAACTTTGGAGAATACAATGAACCCATCTTTTATAAAAAAACTAATCTCAACTAATGCTGGTTTCGCTGCTTTAGCGCTTAGAATTCCTGCGGCAATTATTTTTATTGCTCATGGCGCACAAAAGTTATTCGGTTCATTTGGCGGTTACGGCCTTGAAGGAACCGGTCAGTGGATGGCTTCTATTGGTCTTGAACCTGGATACCAATTAGCGTTATTAGCCGGTAGTGCAGAGTTTTTTGGTGGCATCGCATTATTAATGGGTTTACTGGTTCGCCCAGCCGCCTTGATGTTAAGTGTAACCATGTTAGTCGCCATCTTTAGTGTTCATTTTGCCAATGGTTTGTTTATGACAAACAACGGTTATGAGTTTGCTTTAGCCTTACTAGCAATATCAGTTTCATTGTTGTTTAGTGGCGCAGGTAAGTTATCAGTGGATAACTTATTGAAGCAAGGTTTAGGTAAATAAACCCCGTAAATTTATATAGCTTAATTGTTGTTCGGCCGATGTGCATCGTCGGCCGATAAAACACAAAACATTTACAGTAGAGAAATGATTATGAAGACAACTCATCAAAAAATTAATGCGTCAGAATTACATGCATTGTCTAGTAGTAATGTGCATCCAGCAAATTCATGTTTTCATTTTTCATTTGCTAACTATAACGATCCAACACGAATGGGTTTTGGTGTCTTACGTGTATTAAACGATGACAATGTTATACCACTCGGTGGCTTTGGTGGACATCCGCATAAAGATATGGAAATTATCAGTTACGTGATTAAAGGTAAGTTAACCCATTGGGATAGTGTCACCAAAAAAGAAGAAACCATTGGTCGCGGTAACGTACAAGCCATTTCAGCGGGATCAGGAATATGGCATTCAGAAATGAACAAACAAAATGATTGGTGCCGATTTTTACAAATCTGGGTCATGCCAGCCAAAAGAGGAGGGGCCGTTAGATATAACCATCAACAATTTGAATTATCTGATAGAGAAAACAAGCGATTGTATATTGTCGGTAACCCGAAAAAAAAAGTACCTCGCCATTATATAAATTCAGATGTTAATTTTTATTCTCCTGAACTTACCGATTCATATGCGGCGGTTGAATTTAATTTAAAGCCAGGTAGGCAGGCTTATATTTCATGTGTTGAGGGCAGTTTACATATTGAAGGTTACCCATCACTTAATGAAAGAGACTCTTTAGAGCTAACGGCCGCTGGAAAAGTGAAATTTTCATTAAAAGGCAAGCATGCTCATTTTATTATTATTGACATGAAAAGAACTGGCTAGTATCAAAGTATTAGCCATAATTATTGATATTTATTAGGAAGTAACAATGTCGACATTATTAGCAAGCAAATCATTAAATAACAATATGTTAGGGAATGAGGCATTAGAGCAAACGTTTCTAAATGCACGCACTTTTAATACATTTACCAAAGAAGAAATATCAGATGAATTATTAATTCAGCTTTATGAATTGATGAAATGGGGGCCAACGTCAATGAACAGCCAACCAGGACATTTTGTCTTTATCAAAACAACTGAAGCTAAACAACGTTTAAACTCAACTTTATTGCTGGGTAATCAAGCTAAAAGTTTAGCCGCTCCTGTTACTGTTATTATTGCTTTTGATATGGAATTCTTTAATCACTTGCCTAATCAATTCCCTACATTGCCTCATGCAAAAGATATGTTTGAAACTAATGAAGCTTTTACTAAAGCAACGGCAGAAAGAAACAGTTCGATGCAAGGCGCTTATTTAATTATCGCAGCACGTATGCTGGGTTTAGATTGTGGCCCAATGAGCGGTTTTGATAATAATTCCGTTGATGCTGAATTTTTTCCAGAAGGGCGATATAAAGCCAATTTTTTAATCAACCTTGGTTATGGTGATAGTAAGGGGAATTATCCACGTGGACCAAGACTTACTTTTGAAGAAGCAGTACGTATTATTTAACCGTAACTGAATAACAGCGTTAATTTGTCAGCGCGGAATAAGCGAACTGAAATAACATTTATCTAATTATCGTATTTACGCTTTATTTATATTAAATAAAGCGATGCGACAAAGAAATATAGCCAAGAGGCACTACCATGAAATCAGTAAAAAATAGTTGGGGCAGCAGCATAAAAGATGGTGAATACCAGCGTAAAGAATCACAATTTAGAAACTGGATCACCGCAGATGGTAGCGCTGGCATAACAGGGCGCGGTGGGTTTCAAGCCGAAGCAGGTCGATATCATTTATACGTATCATTAGCTTGTCCTTGGGCACATCGAACCTTAATATTTCGCCAATTAACAGGCTTAGAAAAATTAATTACTGTCAGTGTGGTTCATCCTGTTATGCATGAAAATGGTTGGAGCTTTAAGCATGATGAAGAGTCGGCCAAACTTTATGGTACAACAGGTGATGATTTATACGGTGATAACTTTATTGCTGAAAAATATTTGTCTCAAGATCCCGATTACAGTGGGGTAAATAGCGTACCTATTTTATGGGACAAAAAAGATAAAGTGATTGTTAATAATGAATCATCTGAAATTATTCGCATGTTCAATAGTGCTTTTAATGACATTACCGGTAATACAGCAGATTTTTATCCTGAACACTTAAGAGAAAAAATTGACCATGAAAACGAGTTGGTTTATCACAAAATTAATAATGGTGTTTATAAAACTGGTTTTGCCACTACCCAAGAAGCGTATGACAAAAATGTAAAAGAGTTGTTTGCCGCATTACAGCGACTGGACGATAAGTTCGCGAAGCAACGTTATTTAACGGGTGATGAAATAACCGAAGCAGATTGGCGTTTATGGGCAACGTTAGTGCGTTTTGATTCTGTTTATCACACGCATTTTAAGTGTAATTTGAACTTAATAGAGCAATACGAGAATATTTATAACTATATGTTGGAACTGTACCAATTTCCAAATATCGCTAAAACCGTTAATGAAGCACATATTAAGTGTCATTATTATGCGAGCCATTTAGCCATTAACCCTTACGGGATTATTCCCGTTTCGCACAAGCAAGATTGGAATGCGCCTCATAATCGCGATAAATAGTTTAGCTAATTTGCTATTTCAGCGCTGTTGAATACACTAATAATCTGAACATTTAAACTTACGTCTGTTAATCATGGCGTAAGTTTGATCAATCAAATTTTTATTATCCACTGATATTCCTCCGATAAAACAGACTATTGAGGCTGGCTACTAATTTATAGTTTCTATCTCACTTTGGGGGCGATTGCGCCTTAGACTTAATACCCTAAATTCATTTAAAACTTAAATCAGTCAAATGTCCGCTTTTGGTTAATAGTTGTTATAAGGCTCAACTAATATCCTATGACCGCTCTGGTGGCTAACTCGCCAGTCGAGGGGGTAATAAATTAGGATTTGTGGTTCGATGCCTCCTGCAAGCTCAAAACCAACACTCAGCGTTATTAGCAATAATGACTTAATTGAACGATAAGCAATCGTTTTATATACTTCATTTCACAGATTGTAAAATCATATAAATTTATAAGTGACTATAGGTATGAAGACAATTAGCAAGCTCGCCAAAGAGTTAGATATAAATGTTGAGACCATAAGGTTTTATAAAAAATAGATTATTTATCAACCTATTAAGCCATAAAATGGTTATCGTGTATATAGTAGTGCTATTGCAGACAAACTTAGGTTTATCGCTAAAGCAAAAGCTCTTGGCTTTACATTAAAAGAAATATCCTCACTAATGTCTATGGAAAATAACTGCGCCCAAGTAGAAAGTCTAGGTTTGCAAAAATCAGATATAATTCGAAATAAAATATCTGATTTGAAGCGTCTAAAAAGCGTTATTAGTGAAATGACTCATTCATGTAAAACCAATCAAGACCAATCCTCTTGCCCTATTATTGACTCATTAAAGTAATTGTTGACTCCGTATCTGTATACGGGGTTTATCGTGATTATAAATTACTTAGGAATGATTCTATATGATAAAAAATTACTCGACAAAGTTGGCTCTGGTGGGGTTTGGATAGCAGCTCTTAGTTGTACTGACTGTTTTCCTGCATTAGGCTCGTTGGCATCAGTATTTGGTTTGGGATTTCTTTCGTCTTTTGAAGGCATTGCTGTAAATACTTTACTACCTATTTTCGCTACCCTTGGGTTACTCGTAAATATGTATAATTGGTATCGCAATAAAAGCCATTTAAGAGGTGCTTTAAGTATTCTTGGTCCTATAGTTGTTCTATTAACACTTTATCCTCTTTGACAATATGATTGGAGTACCTCTTTATTCTACTTTGGCATAAGTTTAATGGTCGTAATGTCAGTATTAGATATTGTAAAACCTACAAAGGAATGAACATGCAAAGTATAGAATTAAACTCAACAATAACTTGTCCTAAGTGTGATCATAGTAAAACAGAAGAAATGCCAACCAATGCCTGTCAGTGGTTCTATGAATGTGAATCATGCAAAGTATTATTAACACCTTTAAAAGGTGATTGCTGCGTTTACTGCTCTTATGGAACTGTTAAATGCCCACCAATTCAGGAAGGACAGGATTGCTGTAATAGCTAACCACCAATGTAGGCTTATGGGACTTTGAAATCATGCCAATAAAATTACATGACTGTCGGCTATGGTGGCAGGCTGTGTAAAAACTCTCAGAGTAAACTTTTTATGCGACGCTACGTGAATTTACAGGTGGTTTTACCTCAAATGTACTAAAGAATTTAGTCTACGGAGCCTTTTTACGTTGATATTATCCAATTACGTAAGTTCGAAATAGTTTTCACACAGGCTGGTGGCTAAGTGGACTATTTACTGTGATAATTTCACGACTAAATTAGATCGACTATGTGGCAAAAGTGATCATTAGAAGCCAATTTCATTTAGTCCTTGGCAGTCTCACACATTATACGTAGTCACGTATAATGTTAATTTTTATCACATTGTGACACAATTATCATTTTTTATGACACCTCTACACAACAGGTTCTAATGTAAGCTGCAGGTAAAATACATTTCAGGATGGGACAGAGCAAAAAAAAGGCCAAGCAAGTTATAAATTATTGATAAACCACTCGGCCTTTTGCTATTTTTTTTAACTTTTTTGTAGGTATAGCGCTGTTTTATTTTTTACCTAATAGGGTGAAAATTTTCTTGGCAATGTCAGTGTTATCTTGAAAACCTGAAAAAATTTCACTGCCTTTACCAAAGGCAAATACAGGCACATCGATACCGGTATGGGTACCTGAAGGACTAATTGATCCCCAACCTGTATTGGTTTTTACATCAATAATTTTGGTGATAACATTAAGTACAGACTGGTAGGGTTTGGGCTTTCTTTTACTTTGCTTTACATCAGCAGCTAATAATTTTAATTGCTTAACAATCTGGTGATCAGCAAGTTTAGCTTGTTGTAAATTTTCCATGTCTGTGGCTGTTATTTTAAATGACAGCAACTCACCCAGTTGTGTGAGAGATAATTCCTTATCGATAAACCGTTTTGCTATTGTTTCTGGTGACATGGTCATGCTGCGTAAAAATTCTGGTTGCCATAAATATTTACTGTTGATATTAGCGTTAGAACGTTCAGTTTTTTTACCAATACTTAAGCCACCAGTACTATGATCCGCTGTGATCACCACTAAGGTATCTGGATGTTTTTTAACATAAGTTTCAAGGTATGCTAAGGTTTTGGCTAAATCGTCCATTTCATGCATAGCGGCGGCAATATCTCGAGCGTGTCCGCCATAATCAATTTGGCTACCTTCAATTAACATGAAGAAGCCGTTATCATTTTCTAATTGCTTTGTTGCCGCCTGCGTCATCATAGATAAACGGTACTTGTTAGTATCATCCAAGGCCCATGGTAAGCCGGTTTCAGCAAATAAACCTAGTACGGGTTTATTTGCTGGAATAGTGCTTATTTCACTATACTTATCAATGTAGTGGAAACCTGATTGTATAAATTCATCAACAATATTTCTATCTTCACGGATAAAGTATTTCCAGCCACCACCAAAATATAAGTCGGCTTTGATGCCATCATCAATGTAACTGTCGGCAATAGCATTGTAATTATAGCGATGAACATTATGAGCTAAATAAGCCGCAGGGGTGGCGTGATTAATTTGCAAGGTAAGTACAACACCGGTTTTTTTACCACTTTGTTTGGCATATTCCAAAATGGTTTCGACTGGCTGTTTGTTAACATTGACGCCGATAGCGCCATTATAGCTTTTAATACCAGTTGATAATGCGGTAGCACTAGCTGCTGAGTCGGTAATGTAACCGGACTCAGCGGCTGGATAGGTGCTGATATTACCGACAAAATGACGGTCAAAAACTGTTTGTTCTATTTCAGGTGTATTAGGGTCGTCATGAAAATAACGATAGGCACTGGTATATGCTGGGCCCATACCATCACCAATAATCATAATGATATTTTTCGGGCTACTATCTGCAATAGTATTTTTTTTAACATCATCAGATGCTTGTAACTGACCACAAGACAAGATTATCAAGCTGGTTAATAAGGTTGGAATGAATTTTTTCATATTGCTTTCCGCTAAATATTATTGGTAAATATAACTGTTTAATCGAAGTGAATTTAACTCAGTTGAGTTTAACTGATTCGAATGTAACTCGGTTGATGTAGAACAGTTATTTATTAATTGGATTTTTAAACTCTAGGTCCAGCCAAACAAGTCGGTGATCTGACGAGGCAGCACGGTTTTTAATTAAACGAAACTCAGCTTCATTTTTTTTTGGCCAAAATATACCTGAGCCAAGTACGTTAAATTGTGCTTTTGCGGGCAAAACATAATCGGCTCGCATGCCCCAAAATGCTGTGTGATTTTTTGCGTTTTCATTATTATTTCGCTGTAACTTTCCACCTTCACTACTTGGCTTGGCATCAATAACACGCGGATGATTGATTAAGCGCTCAATGCCCGATTTTATTGCATTACCCTCTATAGCATCGGCATTTAAATCACCTAATATAACAAAAGCTTTATCTTGAGCTAAACCACCAAAATGCTTATTGTCGTCATAAATATAACTGGCAGCACTCGGGGTTAGGTAATCAGTCCAAAAACGTATTTCATCAAAGTTTCGTTTACCGTTTCTGTCTTCTGGCCCATCAAATACCGGTGGAGTCGGATGGCTTGCCAAAATGTGCACTTCATTACCATTGACGTTCAGTGGTATATCCCAGTGAGATTTAGATGATAGTCTAAAATTACTCCAGGCTTGTTCATTATACCAAGGTGTTTTTGAGTCAGGGTTTACGGGGATTAAGGCGTTTGGCATATCGCGCCATTTAAACAGTTGAAATGTTCTGATTTCGTCTTCAACAATAGGATATTTAGATAACAATGCCATGGCGAAATGCCCTGAAAAAAGCCCATAACCATAGGCATCACTGGGTAATTCACCTACTTTGTTGTCATTATTTAAGTCATCACCAGAAGCAACACCCGTATTAGAGGGGCCTTGATAAAAATAGGGGTAGTTAACCGCAATGTTACCTTGTTGACTTTTTGCTAAATAATTGCTTAAAAAGCGTTTTAGTGATTGATGTTTAGGCTCATTACCGTCAAATTCATTCAATAAAATAATATCAGGATTTACTCGTTGAATAATTTCAGCAATATTTTTAATTTGCTGATGATTTTCTACTAAAGCGACTGCTAACTCATCTCCTTTGGGCTTTTGTTCTTTGCCTAATTTTGAAGGTAAGTAATTTAATGCTTCCATGCTGACATTGAAAGTAGCAATGCGTAAGCTTGATGTTGAATTATTTGACGTTTGTGACATTGCAATACCTGAATAGACTAACAAGGTAGTTGTCACTAAATAGATTAGTACTCGCATATCAATTCCTATTTTAAGCCGCAACCCCGTAATATAAAATCAGTTAAAAACTCGGTTACTTGGGTCATATCGTCTTCTTCGTAATCGGCACGATTCATAATGGTTAATATTTGTTGTTCAAAATCTGCATAATGTTGAGTTGAAGACCAAATTAAGAAAATAAGTTTTACCGGGTCAACATTTTTCATTTCACCGCTATCGATCCACACTTGAAATACTTTAGCTTTTTCTCTTACCCATTGGCGTAAATAAGTGCGAGAAAACTCTTTTAAATGTAATGCCC
>Ga0307488_10001153_pt1 | contig 22196 bp, 20 predicted proteins | sample SB02metaG_FD_202248 | JGI IMG/M metagenome (GOLD analysis project Ga0307488, IMG submission 202248) | Sea-ice brine microbial communities from Beaufort Sea near Barrow, Alaska, United States - SB 0.2 | ecosystem: Environmental > Aquatic > Marine > Coastal | place: USA: Alaska | collected... | reverse complement strand
CGGGACATCAGCGCCATCCTTCGCGCGCATAATAATCACCACGCCGCACCTCAAGCCCACATGCCCATTCCAATGCGTCACCACAATCCTGACGTACCGCGCCTTGACAGACTTGAGGCCACCGGCGATGAGATGCACCTCCTCCGAATTAACACTTTTTAGCGAATCCATACGGAACACGCCGTCGACCACATCAGTGAACGCGCCAGACTCGGAGTTGCCCACCATCAGCTTCACCTCCCGGGGCTCTGCGTACACGTCGCCACCTTCGAAGTATGACTTGATGACCACGCCGCGGATCTCTTCGACCCCGCCCGCGTCAACCGTCACGTACTGCGTCGCGTCGTCCTCGGCGGCGCCCCAGCCCGCGACGCTGGAGAGCTGGGACCGGGCGTAGCCTGAGCCGATGCTGTCGTTGTTCTTGACGCTGGAGTAAGTGCGGCTGTGCTCGGGGGGGTCTAGCTGGAGCGTGCGGGGCAAGTCGCGGTCGGACACGAGCACGCCGAGGCGCATGGCGGGCGTGCCCACCCACTCGACGACGTGCACGCGAACAAACCGCGCCTCGGTGATGGCCCAGCGCAGCTCCTTCTGCTCCGCGGTATTGCCGGTGAGCTGTGTGCGGTACTGCCCCTTGTTGTAGCGGCGCAAGTTGAATTTGAGAGCAAAGTTTGAAAGCGGCTCGTCATATTATAGCATCAAGCGCTTAGTTCCAGGCGCTTTAAACGTGGGTTTGATAGGGTCAACCTGCACCGCCCTACCTTGTAAGGCGCGGGGGCGGTGAAGGTGGTGCCGTCCGAGCTGAGCTCGACGCGGACCTGCGTGGCGTACCCTCCGAAGCTGGTGCTCCTGATGACGATGCCGCGCGTGTGGAACACCGAGCCGAGGTTCACCTGCATCCACTCGCCGGCCGCCGCCGCGCCCGCCATCCACCCCGAGGCGCTGTCAAGGGTGGACTGCGCGTTGAGCCCATGGCCAATCGCGTCATTGTTCTTGACGCTCGAGTACGTGCGGGTGCCCTCGGGCAGGGACAGGGAACATTAAACCCCTGTTTAGCTCAACCTGACATGTTCATAGTGTACCGGTGTACCGTGCGAGGCCTGTAATTGGGGTGGTGTCGCGCCCTGCCCTCGGGGGGATCCAGCACGACCGCGTCAGGGAGGTCGCGGGGAGCCACCAGCACGCCGCAGCGCAGCGAGATGCTGCGGCTCCAGGCGCGCACCTCGAACTTGACATAACGCGCCGGCTCCGCAGCCGAGAAGTACAATTTCGCGGTCTCGTCGGAGGATGCGCCTGTGAGCCCGGTGCTAAAGTGCCCGCCGCCCTTGATGCTCCGGAAGGTCACGTTGTCGTCGCTGACGTAAATTTTCACTTCCTTGACGTAGAGCGTCGGCTCCGCGGCGTTGGGGCGGACCACCACGCCGACGGTGGTGACGTTCTCGCCGAGGTCCAGAGTGATCCACTGCCCCGCGGCGTCCGTCTTGGCCACCCAGGCGTGGCCGCTGTCGAGCGTGGACTGGAAGTTCCTCGCGCCGGGAGCCAAGGTCCAACACGACGTCCCCCTCTCAGCTCAACGTATGCATCTTTCAGGTGTTGCAATGAGTAGGGTAGCTCTATAAACACGTATGCATCTCAACAGAAATGGATTTTAAGGCGTCTATTGATGAGTAGCGCAGAGTGCTTTCGGTTGAGCTTTCACTTCAGGAGTCATGTTGGATACGTTAGTGGTTTCAGGGACGAAACGACTTTAAATTGGGCTGGAAATGGGACGCTGTGTCATGCCAGGGAGAAGGTCGCGGCGAGTGTGTACAGGTGCACTATGAGACGGAGGAGGTAGAGGATGCGGCAAGTGTGTACGGGTTCACTCTGAGCAAACATGCAGGACGCCGTGTGAGGCAAGGGACGCAAGGGGAAGGATGCGGCGGGTGAGTGCGGGTACGCTGTGCGCACACATGTAGAACGGAGGTTTAGAGATGCGGCGAGAGTTTACGGGTACAATATGCGCGCACGGGCAGAGCGCCGCTTGAGGCCCCGCCGGGCGCGGCGTCGTCGTACACGGAGGACACCATGCGCGCGGCGTCCACGGGGTCCGCAGCCACGTACATGTCCGCCGTCACGTAGAAATCCCCCATCAAGAGCGGCGGCAGCGGCGGCGGCGGCATCGGCGGCGGGGGGGAACACGCCGTCGCGACGCACGAGTATACCGCGCACTAGAGTCTGGCAGATATTGCCTGCCGCGTCATCGACTCCCCACACGCATGTTGATGCCTCTCACTAGGCCGATTTCGGGGTATCGTCTGGGTGAAATGCCCATACAAAGTTGCGGGCAAAGCGTCAGCGGTCCGCGCGGGAAGGCCGGCGCCACGTTGAATGCCCATACACAGTTGCGGGCAAAGCGTCAGCGCTCAGCGCGGAAAGCGATATACCGAAATCGGCCAATTGAATCCTATGACGTGGCGAGCAATGCCTGCCAGGCCCTACCCGGTCCGGGTGGTTGCAGGTGCCGCCGCATTCCTGGTTTCTGGTGGATTGCCAACGGGTCATGTATTCACCGGTGGTGGAGCACCGCGAAACAGGTTTGCACGCGTCCTCGATGTAGGGGCGCAAGTTGCAATTGAAAGCGACACTTGAAAGCAGTGCATCATACTTTGGTTTGAAGGACTGAAACCAAGCGCTTTCAACACGGGTTTCAAGGCATTCAACTTTAATGGATTTGCGCCGCCCCACCTCGAGTGACACGTGTTTACCAGGGTTTGATATTGCTGCGGGGTAGTTGTAGCCGCTGCAGTCTCGGCGGCTGCAACTCCAAAACAGCAGGGAGCGAGGCTTGCGACCACTGCCACGCTCGTCGGAGGCCGGGCGAACGTTTCGAGGAAATCACCGAGGAACCGGGCGTCGTGCGCGTCAGACCGGGGATCATAATGCTCCGAGGCACCCAGGCTTGCTCCCGGCGCCTGCCGCGCGTTCTTCAGCTGGCCAGAGCGCTGGTAGAAGTCGGAAGCCGCGTGAGCCTCCGTCGCGGGCGGCGGCGGGCTTGCGATCATGAGGTGTGCGGCGAAGAGCGGGTCGCTCGCCTCCCAGCTCTAGCGCCTCACAGAAAATGCTCCAAACATCACAGGTTGGAATGTAACCCATCAAACGAGAACTCGAAATGTGCTGGGCAGACATTTAGAGCACTTTTTGCCCGGCCCTACCCAGCCCGAGTATCCGTTGTAGCACCCGAGGTACTCGGCGCCGAGCGCCTCGACCACGACCTTGTCTTCGTTGTCGTTGGCGGCGGCGGCGGTGGTGTAGTTGACGTTGGGGAGCGAGAACACGGCGGACTGCTTTGCGGTGCCGCAGGGGCCGGCGACGCACCCGCGCTGGGCGTCCAAATGGCCGGCACACTTGTCATCGCGCGTGACCGCAAAGTGTGACTCGCCGTGCGCGAGCCTGAAGGTGCACAGGCACTCGAGCACCAGCCCGCGGGGCTCCGTGCGGGTGCCGGGCACTACGGCAGTGGCCATGTGCGGGTAACCTGCACACGTGCCCGCGCACACGCGGAACGCGCGCTTGGCACGGGCGTCCATGAGCCCCGAGGTGTTCATTCCGAGCGCGATGCGCTCGTAGAAGCCCACGTCGGTGGGCATGGACGCGTCCGAGGGGATGAATCCCAGGTAGCATCCCACAAACGCGGCGCCCTTCTCCGGCTTGAGCAGGGCCATGGGCAGCGCGCTCCCCGCGGTGGGGTCCGCGGCGGCGGCGGCGGGGGGGCACGGCTCGAACGCCTCACGCAGGTCGGACGTGCCGTCCGCGTCCGTCTTGCAGAACCGCGCGCCAGCCAGCAGGGGCAGATGCATCGATAGCCCGATACCGTTCGCCTTCACCTTCACCACGTATGCAAGTATGATAAAACATTTTATACCAGTGATAAACAATCCATCGATCCCACCGTTGATGTCAGCCGCGGCAGGCTCGATGGACGCCATCACCGCGTCCCAATCGCCCGCGCTCACATCCTCGGCGGAGGTGTAGCTCGCCCCCTCTTGCACCACCGTATAGCAGGGAACAAACCACACAGTGTACCGCTACGAAATCAAAAGTAGCACGATGTAAGATCACCGAATAGTATCACACAGGCATTTAGTCAGACAAGTCAACAGCAGCGGCAGCGGCAGCGGTAGCGGCAGCGGTAGCGGCAACGGGAACGGCGTCTTATCCCGTGCCCGCGGCCTTGCCATGGAATCGAAGAGCGGCCCAGGGCTGTCCAGGTCCACAGCGAACTCGGCGGGCACGTCGTCTGCACCGGCGTACCCGTCCAGCATTTGCGCCACGTCGCCGTGGAGCGCCGTGTCGGTGGCGTCGGCGGCGCTACCGGAGCCGCTGATGAGCTCCCAGGGCTTGGTGGACAAGGAGCAGCACGTCACTTCGATCTGCAGCGAGCTGCCGGGGTACAGCGCCCTTTGCTCGTCCCCGTCGCATCCCTCCGTGGTGAAGCGCCTAGGTGTAGGGTACACACACACAACATGGTGTACCGGTACATAATTAGTAGTAGCACGTGGTAAGAAACTAGAGCATCACACACATGCAATTAGTCAGACGCGCCGGTATGTCTTATTCCATGTGAAGGTGACCGCCGCGGCCTATTGATGTGAGTACTGGTGCACCATGTGATGTGGTCCCAGGGTTTAGGGTTTAGGGTTTAGGGTTTAGGGTTCAGGGCATGTGATGTGGGCCGCAGGTTGGGCCCCGCCAAGAGGTGACCACCTCGTCCCGCAGCGGGTCGCAGCGCACGGCGGGGGCGTCCCAGATGTCGGGGGGGTATATTGGGGGGGAGCCAATGCTAGCGGAGTCGGCGGGGAGGATGCATCCTGTCTTGCGGCGCGCGCACATCCCGAGCTCCGCGTCACCGGCGTCGCAACACTGTGCGGAGATCTAAAAGCAGGGCCGAGCACTAGTCCCCTTTCCCCCTTCCAGCTCAACCTCACTGTTTGCTCGTAGTGTACCAGTGTAACAGTGTACCTGTACACCCCGTACACACCCGCCGCATCATCCTCTTTGGCCGTACACTCGTTCCCTTCTCAGCTCAACTGCTAGCATGTTCCGGGTACTAAGTCGGTGTGTCCACTATGAGCAAACAGTGAGGGTGTGGGCTTCCGCTTCTTGGATCCATGCGGCGGACACTGGGAACCACGCGGCAACTACGGTCGGACCAGTCGCCCTCTTTTTTCGCAATGTCGAATTTGTAGACTTTAGTGTAGTATCAGCGAAATTCCACACGAGGACACTGTGTCGGGCCCCGCCTGGTGTTGGTCGTTCGCACCGAAGCGGTGGTCCTGTTCGTACCACACTCGGCTTTCCTTGGCGAGCTTCCACGCCACCATGCCCGTCTGGCAGGGCCTTCAACGAGTTCCCTGACTGTTTGCTCATAGTGTACCGGTGTACCCGTACACACTCGCCGCCTCCTCTTCCTTGGCCTTCCACTAGCTCCCGTGGTGTCTCAACTTGAGCATTGTCGAGATTCAGCTAACGTAACTGCCAGTGGTCCCAGGGACGTAATGGCTGGCAGTTGAGCTGCACAAGAGAGGAAGACGCAGCGAGTGTGTACGGTCGGGAAGTATCAACAGTCAGGCACGCAGGAACCCGCGTGAGGCCCTGCTGTCTTGGCGGGGCAACTGGCGCCGACGCCGTCGAGCGCGTGCAGGGTCCGGCCCACGAGCGTGCGGGGCGCTGTGTCGGCCACCCAGCTGCATGAGGGGCCTTGCATCGCGCTCTGGTCGTCGTCGGCCTTCTTATCCCCGGCCTTGGTCACCGGGACGCAGGGCCTAGCCACTGACGAATGGGGGGTTTTTCATTTCAAAACATTTAGTCTAGAATCGACCAAGGTACTGAGATGGAGCCACGGCTGAAAATCAAATTGATACGAGCTCTGCGCCAGATTGAACAGGCGCGGTGTCTTTAAAGCTCGACCATACTGATTGTTCAATGGAGTACCAGTGTACCAGTACAAACTGGCCACTTGTCCCCATTTCAGCTCAACCTGACTGTTTGCTCATAGCGTACCAGTCCGTGTCCCTGCCTTGACGTCCTTGCACCCGGCGACGAAGCGGCGCCCGGGGTCCACCGGCGGCGGCGGGGACGGCGGCGGGGACCGCGGCGGGGACGGGGGCTGCAGATTCTCCTTGTCATCCGCCTTGAACTCCTCCTGCAGGTGTCGGCGCGACCGCTTGCGCTGAAAGCCCGTCGGGGGCGGGCTGGGGATGGGCTCGTCGGCAGCGGCGAGGTGCCAGCCGGAGAGGAACTTGACGAACTCGTTGTTGGTTTGCTTGAGCGGCGCGCACGACCCGCCGTAACTTTCCACGGTGTTTTTTGTCACGAGCCCGGCGGGCAGCAGCGTGTTGATGGCGGTGTCGCTGAAGGAGGACACTACGGTCGGCGGCCTTGGCGGCACCGTGGGCTTGGGCGGCGCGGGCACCGTGACCCGCGAGTCGCCCGCACCGATCTCGGAGGAGAAGATGCAGAACTTCCAGTCGCCCGACTGCACGCAACACTGCTTCGCGCCGACAGCCTTCTTCGGGGTGAACTTTTGTATGTACGGGATCACCTGCTCCTTGGTCGTGTGGATGTCCCCTTGTCCCCCGAGGAGGCGGCGGCGCGTGTACTCCTTCTTGAATATCGCGCTCTCTTTGCCCGCCACGCCCGGGTCGTCGTGCAGGTGGCAGTGGCGCATGACGTGCTCAAAGTCGAATGTTTGCGAGAGCATCACCGTGCGCTTGTCCTCCTTGAGCAGCTCGCATGTCAGCGCGTTGCCGATGAAGCTCGGACTCGCGTCAATCAGAGGCTGCGTTTCCTTGACGTAGTTATCGCCCACGTAGTCGAAGTAGTCGTACGTCAGCGGCATGCCCAGGAGGTCATCCCCCTTGGTGTAGCGGCGCAAGTGGAATTTGAAAGCAAAGTTTGAAAGTGGTACATCATATTTTAGTTTCAAGTGCTCGGTTCCAGGCGCTTTCAAGGTGGGTTTCATAGGGTTAACCTGCACCGCCCTACCTTTGCGTAGTTGACGTCGATGTAGGCGTACGACGACGCGCCCTTTTTGGAGTAGCAGTTCATGAAGGCCGACTCTTGGCCGTTGGCGCGGATCCCCGCCAGGTGGATGCCCACCTTGGGCGCCGGTTTGGTGGTCTCATAGAAGGGCCTGGCAGAACATGCGAAACAAATCAGGCGGGCGGCATTTCACTCAAGGGAAAGAGTTGGAAAGTGTGTTGAAGGACAGTTTGAGTGATTTATGGCAGGCCCTACCTGAAGGAATACGCACATCTTGCCCGTCTGCAGGTCCACGGGCATGTCGTTGTACGTGTCGAGGACGCCGGCGTAGAGCCCCTTCCCGTTCTTGATGAACTTCATGCGGTTCTTATACCCGCTGGAACTGATCTTGTACCGGAGGTTGGTGTCAAAGACATTATCCGGTTGCTCCACCTCGCGGCAGTGGTCCATGTTTGGGTCGCTTGCGGCGTTGCCGCCCAGCAGCTTCCGCGACGCGCGCGCGACATCGCAGGACAGGTACTTGACGTTGCGGATATGCCTCTGGTCCTGACAGCACTCCGCGGGAGTCTCAGACGCCACGATCGCCGGGTCACTGCAGAACTTTTTCATGTGCTCCAGCGAGTATTGCTTCATGCTGAGTTGTTCGTTTTCATTGGCACTGATGCCCTCGTATTTGATGTCCTGGGCGCCGTTGGCGTTGGAGTCGTCCACGCCGTCGCCCTCGTCCAGGCTGTAGTCCTCCGCGTTCTGGCCCTTCCGGGTGTCAGATTCCATGAGGCGGCACTCCACGCCGGTCACTCCGGTGTCGTGCATGTTGGACACCAGGGACGGCAGGTTGAAGATGTTGGCTTCGCCGTACGACATGTTCTTGTTATCCCACGCAAAGCTATCCGCGCCGCCCATGTACTTGAGGCTCGCGTCGTCGGGATCATCCATCATGCCGACGCCGCCGAACCGCACCTCGCACCCCTCGCCCTTGAACTGGTCGCCTCCCCACCGCATCTTCTGCCGCTCCTCTTTGGACAGCGATTTGTCGGAAGAATTCTTGGCGATCCCGGGATCGACCCGGCCGTGGTAGATGTCGAAGGTGGTCGACGGCGCGGGGTCGCCGCCGAGCAAGCGCCGGCGGGCCGACTTTGCCTCCACCTCTGATGGATTCGTCCGCTCACCATGCTGACGGCCGAGCGAGGCGGCGGCCGTGTACGTCTTTTTGCACACGGCGTACAGCGAAGACCGCGCGAACATGGGTGCCGATTTATAAGACTTGGTGAAGCTCTTGGGGGCCCCGCCAAGGAGGGTTCGGCGGCGCTCGGCCGCACCATTCTGCTTTTCTTCTTCGTATCTGTGTCCGATGTAAGGGTTTGCCACAGAGAGGAACGCGACGCGAACCACGGGGAGAGAGTCCTCAGAGTCGTAGTCGCTCCGGGTGGAGCATGCGTCCCACGGGTTGGTGTTGTCGGGCGCGGGGGGCGCGCGCGGCAGCGGCGGCGCAGGGGCGAACGGCGGCGACGGCGGCACGGTGTCCCATGGCGGAGGCGGCGGCGGGGCCGGCGCCATCACCACCCACGCCTGGACGCGGAAGGTGCCGAGCGCGCCGTTTGCGGCGCCGCACAGATCGCGCCCGGGGAGCTGGTCCCACATGTGGTCGCCCTCCGCGAACCACTGATCGTGCACCGTCTCGTCCGCGGGAGTGAAGAAGAAATCACCCTTGGCGTAATACTTGAAGCACACGGGGCCCGCGTTGTCGGTGCCGTCCAGCGCAAAGTCGGCGTCGCCAAAGGATATCACCGGGATCGAGTCCTTGCTAGTCTGCACGGACTCGCGCTGCTTGCCGCTGTCGCCGCTGAGCACGTACTTGCGCCGGCCCGTCAGCTCGTACAGCTCCGCGGAGGGGTCCTTGTATACCCCGCCGACTTTCTGCAAACGCGCAGTGGTCTTGGCCACCACCGTGCGGCCCGTGCTGAGCCACGCCACGATGAGCAGCATCTTGTTATCCGCCACGCCGTCGCACGCCGCGTGGAACTGCCCCCTCCAGCTGTACTTGCGGTAGTCTGCCGGCTCGTTGAGCTTGGCGGTGTCGAACACCACGTCGACGTCCTCGGGTTTCAACGCGGGCGCTCCGATCTGCGCGGCGAGCCAGTCGAAGTCAGCCTTGGCCACGGGCTTGCCAGTGGGCTTAGGCACAGTCCACGCAGTGAAGCGCTGGATGTAGAAGTCGCCGGAGCTCATCCCGGTGGTGGCCAGCGCGTTGCGGATGCGCCCGGTGTCGGCCGCGCCCGTCGTCTCCAGCGTGTTGCCGAGGCACATGTCCTCGGCCGTCGACGCCGAGGGGCAGCCGTATTGCTTGCCCTGGAACCTGCCCCACTGCTCGTAGTGCTGCTTCAGAAGCTCATTCACGCGGACGCCGTGGCAAGCACCGCCGTCGCAGAACTTGGTCTGGAGCTCGGGGTACCTGTTGCCGTAGCACAGGGCGTCCACGCTGCCGCCCGCGCACCCGAAGGTCTTGCCCTCGGTCTTGCCGAGGCGGAAGTAGTGGCTCTCCAGCTGCCTCGCCTGCTCGGCCGTGACGCACGCCTTGCTGTAGTGGCGCAAGTTGGATTTGACAGCAAAATTGAAGCAAAATTGAAAGCAGTATATCACATTTTGGTTTTAAGCGCTTAGTTCCGGTCGGTTTCAACGTGGGTTTCATAGGGTCAACCTGCACCGCCCTACCTTGCCGCCGCACATGGACTCGCGCAAGTCGTCGTAGTTATTGCCGTAGCAGAGCGCCTCCGCGGGAGTGATGCAGCCGTACACGCGCCCGTCCGCCCGACCGCTCTTCATCCAGTCCGCCTCCAGCTTGGCGCACTGCGCCTCGTTATAGTCCTTGGACGTCGGACTGCACAGGCTGGCGCACGTCAACGCGCTGGAGCAGATCGTGCTCTGCAATCAGGGCCTTACACAGCTAATGTATCCAAATCAACGTAAGCATCTTTGAGCATACATTGACGTGTGGCTCGGGGCAACACGGCTCACGATGAGCCGGAATGGGAACCAGAAATGGGCAATGGGCGCACTAAAGTGTAAGGCTCTGCCTTCAACTCGGCATAGCGGTCGCCGTAGCACGCCGCGTCCGTGACGTCCCGGTCGACCGGGTCGCATTGGAACTGCGCGGACATGTCCGTCGCCTTGAATTCGGTCTCTGCGACCTGAGCCTGATGCTGCGAGAGGATGACCGGCACCGGAGCGACGTAGTCGGCGAAGGCGACCTGCAGCTCTGCGAAGTTGAGCAACCTATTAGGTCCGGGAAGCTGAACGTACACGAACCTCCCCGTGGTGTTTGCCGGACAGGACACGGTGGAAAGATGGAAGCCCGACATTTCAGATTTGCGCGTGATGTTCGCGCAGACCGTCCCGCCGCACAGGTCCGTGCCTGTGCACGGGGTGCTGCTCACGCCCAACGTGACCCCCGGGCCAGATTCCTCTGACATTGAGCAATGATTCTCATTGATGGTACGCCAACCGCAATTGTGATCCATCCTGTTGTGGAGCTTGATTTCGCTCACAACGCTGTCGGCGCCAAGGTCGACCTGCCACCACACGTTCGTTCCAGCGCCATTCGAGTGAGCCAAGTTCATCCCGCCGCCTGTGTTGCCGTCGATGCCGTTTGAGGGTTTGTAACCTGGGTCAGATGATTGCATCGTGGCGGTGTATCCGTTGAGGAACTGCAAGGTCGGCTTGATCGCTGCCTTGGCTTAGAGACAAGCAAGTATTGCCCGCCGCGTCATCCAACGAATTTCGAACGATCGTTTGAAACCTAAATGACATCCTACTATGACGTGGATAGCAATATCAGCCAGGGCCTACCGCGGCTGCTGCCTTGAGTTGGATTCTTTCCTCTTGCCTGTCAGCGTAACAAATGGCATCCGCCGTCATGTCGCAACCGAAGCGGCGGCCCTGCAGGTGCCCGCTCTCCTTCCAGTGCGTGGCGAGCCTGAACGCCTGCTCCTGCGTCTTGCACTCGCCGCCGCCGCACACGTCCCTCCGCAGGTCGATGTATCGGTTGCCGTAACACAGAGACTCGTAAGACGGTGCGCACCCGAACTTACGGCCCTCGTTTTTGCCGTGGAATTTCCAGTGCACGCCGAGCGATTCCGCCTGGTCGGGGGTCGTGCACTGCTTGCCGCCGCAGTACACGCTGCGCATGTCGCTGTACCGGTTGCCGTAACACAGCGCAGCGTCGTCCGCTGTGCAGCCGAAGTGCCCACCGGCCGGGTTCGAGCGGCCGACGTCGCGCCAGTGCCGCTCCAACTTCAACACGTGCGTCATCGTGGCACATTGCACGCCCTCGCACAGCGAGTTGACTAGCTGCTGGTCGCGGTTGCCGTAGCACAGCGCGTCCGTCTTGGTGCACGGGACATCGGGCACGGTGGCGGCGGCGGCGGTGGCGTCCGCGCCCGAGGTGTAGCGGCGCAAGTTAATTTTGAATGCAACATTTGAAGGCGGTTCGTCATATTATAGTTTCCAGCGCTTAGTTCCAGGCGCTTTCAACATGGCTTTCATCGCTTCAACCTGCATCGCCCTACCGAGGGCACCTTGACCGCCGCGTAGTAGCCCCAACCGTGCTTGAACATGGTGCCGGAGGAGAAATCGTGGGCGATCTGCATCTCCATGTTGGGGAGCGACAGGGCGTCGGTCGCGGCGAGGGAGTTGGGCGGCTCGGTGGAGCCGAGCGCCGGGTTGGCCGGCAGGAACGTGACGCCTTCGGTCACCTCGTACAAAGCGGTGAGCGAGTTGCCCCCCTTGATATCGAAGTTGCCCGCGTATTGCTTGAACGCGATCTTCTTTCCGGTGCTGGTCACCGCGACGCCCACCACCATGTCCCTGTCCCAGTCAAAGCTGTACGTGTCCGTGAGGTTGAGCTTGTACTTCTCCTCCACCCGCGTGATATCTCCGCGCGCCATATTCATGGGGCAGTAGAGGTTGAAAGCCAGCACACTCTTCTGGTACCCCGTGTCGGAGCCGCCGGTCATGTCAGCGTCGAAGCACGTCTTCTTTTGGGTGAGGTCCACGTACCCGAGCGCGTTGCCCAGCCACGCCTCCTCCTCCGCGGTGAGCGTGTCGACCTCGTTGACGTCCACGAGCCACGCCTCGACGTGGAGCACGCTGAAGTTCCCGTCAGAGGATCCCGTGAGGCGGTGCTGCGCGTCCACGCCCGTCTGCATACCGAAGGAGGACCCGATGCTCGAGCGCCCCGTGGAAAAATCCCGGCTGAGCACGAAGTCATCGCCGAAGCTGACGCTTGCGGCGTCCATCCGCAGGTTGGCCTCGGCGCTCTTCAGGGGGAACGCCGAGCCACTGGTGACTTCGTACAGTTGCGCCAGCGGGTCGCTCACGTTGCCACCGTCGGCGTCGGCGAATCCCTTGTACGTCAGCGCCACCACTTTTTTGCCGGAGCTGAGCGCCGCGGCGACCACCAGGAGCCTCTTGCCGCCGCCGCCCTTGTCGAGGGCGGCACACGCCTTGGTATCCCAGGCGCCCTTGGCGTCGGCGTAGGAGTACGCCGCGCACACGGTGCGCTTGGATGCGATCGCGCAGTTCTTGCACGTGCTCGCCGCCGCCAGCCAACGCTGCTCCTCCGTGGTAAGAACCGGCGGGCGCGGCTTTGCGACGATGAACGCCTCGAGCTTCAGCACGGAAAAGGCGGTGTTGCCGCACACCTTGTAGCTCTCCGCCGTGACGTTGCTCCACTTCGACTTGACGCGGTAGTCGCCCACACCCTCGCCGATGAAGCACGCCCCCGTGCTGAGCGAGTCCTTCAACATGAAGTCGGCAAAGTCGTCGTCAGAGGCGCCGAACGCCAAGCGGTTCGCGGCGGCCGCGGGGGAGCCGTACACGCCGACCGTTTGGGTGTTGGGGCGGTACGGACCGAGCCTTTGGGTCACCTCGTACAGCGACACGAACGGGTCCGTGGACCAGCCGGCCGAGGTTTGGGTGACGCCCTTGGAACTCACCACCACCACCTTCCGCCCCGTGTTGAGTGTCGATACCATAACGAACATCTGGCTGGGCTTGAGGGGCCCGGCGCACGCGGCGCGGAGAGCCGATACGCAGGGTCTGGCCACTCGCCCCATTTCAGCTCAACCAGACTGTTCGCTCATAGTGTACCAGTGTACCAGTGTACCAGTTCACACTCGCCACATCCTTCACCCTGTGTTGACCACTCGTCCCCTTTTCAGCTCAACCACCGCATCTTCGTCGTATCAAACGGGATAACTGCCATACAGTGGTTCATGGACACGACGACTGAAAGTCAAGATGAGAATGGGACGCCGTGTCAGGCCAGGGATGAGGCATTGGAGGATGCGGCGAGTGTGTACGGGTACACTATGAGCAAAGATTCAGGGAACGAGTGGCCATGCCAGGGAGGAGGATGCGGCAAGTGTGTCCAGGTGCACTATGAGCAAAGAGTCAAGGGGCGAGTGGCCAGGCCAGGGAGGATGATGTGGCGAGTGTGTCCGGGTACACTATAAGCAAACATGCGACCCCGCCTTGCTGCTCTGTTTGGCATCGAAGAAGTTGCTGGAGTAGCACGACGTTTTCTTGCTCAGCGGGACGTCACCCCCGAGGGAGGAGCTCAGCCACGTGTTTTCGTCCTCCGTGAGGGACTCGTCCGGGCTTCTGAACGGCACGAGCCACGCCTCGAAGCAGGGACCCACACTGCACACCGGTGTCCCCTCAGCTCGACTGCCAACACCTTCGAGGACTCACCGGTTTCCTTTCTGCTCAAATGACAGTACGTACCTTCGAGGCATCAAGATGTGATAGCCGCTAGTGGGTTCGCGCACATAACGGCTGGCAGTTGAGCCAACCAGGAACAAATATTAAGTGCGGTGAATGGGTACTGAACAATAAACTCCCTGTCCACATCTCATCGTATAATATGGGATACCACAAACGGACACTTCATACGAGTACCATCAGGTCTTGTTGGCCAGCAGACAGAGGCGCCTTCACTATACAGATGATGGGATTTGTACCCACCACGCTTTCACTTCAGTGAGGCCCCGCCTCGAAGCGGTTGAGCTTGACCGCGCCGCCGTCTAGATGCACGCCGCATAGCAGCTTCTTAAGCGCCGACGCCGTCAGCGGATTGGCGCTCGCGTACGACGTCCCGAGCTCGCAATCGATCGTCTTGAAGTTGGCCTGGACGGCGAAGTCGGGGCCCGCACCGAACACGATGCCGCCTTGGGGACTTGACCCCACAGCGCGGTCGGGGTCCTCTAGGACCAGGCGCGTGCGCCCCGTGACTTCAAACAAGTTCGCGAAATTGTCCTCGCGCATGACATTTTCGTTTTCGTTTTCTTTGGCGGCGGCAGCGCCGTCGTCTGGGTTGAATCCCTTGAGGGTGAACCCGACCACCTTCTTGTTCGTCGTGAGCTCCGCGACAATCATCAGCGCGTGGCTCTTCATGTCGCCGCACCCCGCGTGGAACTGCCAGAAGCGTCGGTGGACGTCCGTCGCGAGGTCGTAGCAAATCTTCGCCTCGGAGATCACGGCGCCGGGCAGCTCGGAATCGAGCCACGCCATGTCTCCACCGTTGAGCACGTGCTGGTTGAAGTCCTTCACGACCCAAGACTGGAACGCGACGATGCCCCAGCCCTTCGCAATGCCGCACAGGTCCAGCGTGCCCTGCTCGACCGACTCCATGCCGTCGTCCCCGGCCCGCCGCGCCGCCGCGGCGTCATCCACAAACGTCCCCCCGACGTCGCACGACCCCGTCTCCAGCGCCGCGTCACTCATGCAGAAGTCGCCGCTCTTGCCGAAGCACGGGCCGGACAAGCGGTTGGAGTTGATGGCGTAGTTGGGATCGCCCGAGAGGCTGAAGGTCTTCTTCTGCGTCAGCTCGTACAGCTTCGCGCGACCGTCGCGGAGGTACCCGTCCGTCGTGGGGTTGGGCCCGATCTTGGTGCGCCCCACAACCTTCTTGCCCGTGCTGAGCACCGTGACGGTGACCAGCCACTCGTCCGGCCGCACGAGGCTGGCGCACTGGCCGACGAATCTAGCCGAGCGGCTGGCCGGCCACGAGTCGGACTCCCTGTTGTAGCACACCTTGGGGTCGGTCAGGTCGGCGCCCGCTAGCAAGGCCTAGCAACCCATTCCTGGATGCCTTGTCAGCTCACAGTAACTTGCGCACCGTCGACGCGCTAATCTTTGCGTTCATGAAACGAATATTATAATCGAAGTTGGGACGGGATCGAGTGTAAGGCCCGGCCGTCGAGCTGCTCGGATAGCCACGATTTCTCCGAGGCGGTGAGGATGGTATCGTGCTGCACACGCGGCACGAGCCAGCCCTGCACCTCGACGATGCCCACATGCTCCCGCCGCGGGTTTGCGTCCGTGCCGCAAAGCGTCGCGAGGTCGCAAGCGGATTCGTTGCGTTCGCACTCGTACTGCCCGAAAGCCCTAGCCTTGTGATGGCAGTCGACGCTGTTCATATCACCAGAGATGAAGAAATCGCTCTCGCCGTTGTCTGCGAGACCGAACTTGAATCCCGTGGAATCAGCCAGATACTCGGAGGCCTGGCGCTGGTCTAGCGACAGCGAGCGCCGGCTGGTAACCTCATACAGGCCCGCGAAACGCTCCTGCGTGTAGGGTCCAGCCGATGATGCTCACAATATCACAGAGGAACTAAGCTCAAAATGTGTTGAAGGACATTTTGAAAAGTTTCTGCCAGGCCCTTCCTTGGTGGAGTTGCCCGCAACCCCGGGCTCCCGGGTGTTGAGCACGATTATCCTCCCGGTGGTGAGCCGAATAATGGTCAACAGCTGCAAATGCCCGTCGGTATCCGCTTGCATGCAGTCGGCGAAATATGTCTCCAAGAACGTCGAGCTCGAGTTGGTTCCCGGGTATGACTTGCTGAAGCACACCTTCAGGCAAGGCCATACACCAATCCGCATTCCCCGTTCCAGTTCAATTCTACCATGTTTGCGGTGCAAAGTGAATAATCTGCCTGTGGTCTCACAGACAAATTGACTATAAGTTGAGCGGAAAAGGGAACAAGTTCAAAAGGGGACTGGTGCAACGCCCCTCCTTGGGGCTCTGCAGCTCCGCGCCGCCGAGCTGGAGGCTCAGCCACTTGGATTCCGTCGGGGTGATTATCCCCAGGCCGTCGGCGGTGTCGTCGGCGTCGGCGTCGGCGGCGGCGGCGGAAGGGGGCGCCGGGGCGGAGACCACCGCGGCCTGCATCCAAACGATCGACGCGCGGGAGCCAGTCGGGTTCCCGCACAGCCTCATGCGCTCACGAATCAGGTTAGCCGCCGCCTCGCAGGAGGGTCACTGACTGAGAACAAGCACTTGACCGAGGTCGGAGCGTGACTCACCTTCAGAGTGAATGCTCATAAATTCGCGCGGGCTCGAGTGGTAGAATCGATGTCGGTCGCGTACTCGTTATTAGTACCCCCCTGCCTCGTTGTCGTTGTTTGCCTCCGGGCCGTAGAACGTCCCCACGTCGCACCTGACGGGAGGGTCATAGAGAATCAGCAATCGAACCGAGATCATATTTGCACGCATGACTTCGCTTCAGAGGGAATGATCATGCATACGCGTGGACGAGGAGGAGGAGTCTCAATCTCGGTCGAGTGCTTGTTCTTAATGCCCCCCTGCCTGACGCTGTCGAGCATGTTCGAATATGAGGGGTTGAAATCGTGCCAGGATAAAGGGGCGCAAGTTGAGAGCAAAGCTTAAAAGCAATTATTCTTATTACAGTTTCAAGCGCTTAGCTACAGGCGCTTTCAACACGGATGTTCACACAGATTTCATAGTTTCAACTTGCACCACCTTACCACGAGAACTCAAACTCCGGAAGCTCCGGCATGGGAGCGAAGTATTCGGCGAAGGCGACCTGCATCTCTCCGAAGTTGAGCACCCTGTTGGGTCCGAGCAGCTGAACGTACACAAACCTCCCCACGGTGTTCGCCGGACAGGCCACAGAGGGCACCTTCATTCCAGGAGTTTCAGACTTGAGCGTGATAGTCCTGCAGACCGTCCCGCCGCACAAGTTTGTGCCCGTGCACGGGGTGCTGCTCACTCCCAACGTGAATCCTGGACCAGATTCCGCGTCCATTTTGCAGTCGCCATTGAGAATGCGCCAACCGCACCCGTGATCCATACGGTTGTGGAGCTGGATCTGGCTCACAACGTGCTCGGCGCCAAGGTCGACCTGCCACCATGTGTTTGTTCCAGGGCCATCCGAGTGAGCCAAGGTGTTGACATTGCTGTCGATGCCGTTGAAGGGAGTGTAACCTGAACCAGATGACTGCATTGTGGCGGTGTGTGCGCTGAGAAACTTCAGCGACGGCTTGGGGAGCAGGGCTGCGGCGGCGGCAGCTGCCTTACGTTTCGTTCTCTCCGTTAGCCTGTCCGCGTAACTGGTGGCGCTGTATCCTGCGAATGAAATGTTGACCGAAGTTTGCCCGGCTGGGGCATCTCTTTGAACGTACTCGGTTTGGGAGGTAATGGACATGATGGACGCGAACGGATCCGGCGTAAACATTGACACATCATCAGTGAGCTCGGGATCGACCGTCGTCGTGCCAAGCAGGAGGGTCACTGGGAACAAGCACTCAACCCGAGATCAGAGCATGACTTAGCTTCAGGGTGAATTCTCATACAAACGCGCAAACTCGGATCATGTGGGCCGACCGACCCCTAGACCATCGTACGCGCATTCACTGACGCCCTCGCAAACGTCCCGATATCGATTTCTCATCGATTCAACGTTGGTCGAGTGCTCGTTCTAGATAATCCCCCTGCCTAGGATCTTGCGGCCGTTGTCCAGAACCGCCGCCACCAGCAACATTTTCTTGGCTCCACCGGGGAGGAGGGTCGTTGAGAACAAGCACTCGAGCCGAGGTCGGAGCTGGACTTACATTCAGGGTGGATTATCATGTAGACGCGCTGTGGAGGGGAAGGAGATTCAACGTTGGTCGAGTGCTCGTTCGCAATAACCCCCTGCCGGGTGTAGCCGCATGGAGCTTTCCGCCGCAGCGCTCGGTCAACCCCCGCATGTCCAACCCGTGAACGCGGGTGTCAAAGCACGTGGCATCCCACATGGTTTCGCACATGCTGCAATCGTCATCGTCTCGCCCGGCGGCCTTGTTGAGAGTCGCGCTGACCCAGGCGGTTTCGTTCGCCGTCCACATCGGCGACTTGTCCTTAGAGGATGGTCATTGAGAACAAGCACATGAACCGATGCTCGAGCATGACCTACATTCAGGGTGAATGCTCATACATACGCGCATAGCAGATTCATAGCAGATTCGTCGGTTCAACTTCGGTCGAGTGCTAGTTCTCAGTAAACCCCCTGCTTTGGCGTCGGAGAACGGGCGCTTGACGAAGTAAGCAAAGAAGGACTGGACGCCGATGACGGCTCGCTCGCCTACGGATAGCGCCTTGCTACCATCGAAATATCCGTCAACCTATTTTGATCACTCGTTTCTTGAGTTAAACAGCATCCTGTGACGTGGCGAGCAATGTTTGACAGGTCCTACCCGCGGCGGCGCGCAGCGAGGCGTCCGATACCCCGTGAGCGTCGATGCACCTCCTCACAGAGCCTGACGCGTGCCCTTTACAACTCATCCACACTGTGTGCTCTTATTCGTCTACCAGGGATGGTGATGCGGCGAGTGTGTTCACTTACACCATGAGCCATCATAAACGGAAGGAGAGGCGAGCCCAGAGAGGAGCATGCGACGACTGGATGCGGCGATTGTGGACAGGTGCACTGCGAACAAGCAAAGCAGTGCGGGAACGAGTGAGTACCGGCCCCACCTCTTGCTGGTGTCCGACAGGTCCCACTTGATGTTGGCGTCGCCATAGCACATCTCCGCCGTGGTGGGTGTGCACCCCCACTGCCGATTATCGAGCTTGCCGTGCCGCTTGTAGTGCAGCTCCAGCGCCACCGCCTCTTCTTCCGTCTTGCACTCGCCCTCGTTGCACATGGAGACCACCAGGTCCTTGAACCTGTTGCCGTAGCACAGCGCGTTGACCACGCGGGACTTCTCGGGATCGTCGGACGCGCCGCACTTGAAGGCATACGACTTGTTAAACCTCCCGTGGAAGTTCCAGTGGTCCTCGAGCCGCATGCCCTGCTCCGTGGTGTTGCACGTGTCACCCCCGCAGAACTCCGTCTTGAGATCCGCGTGGCGGTCGCCGTAGCACATGGCGGTCGTCAGGCACTGCTCCTTGCGGTGACGCAATGCCATGTCCTCCTCGTCCACGAAGGACTCGAAGCCAACGCCCTCGACGTACGCGACACGCTTGTGGGGCAGGAAGCTGATGGCGTTCTGGAACGAGTACCCCCAGTGGTCGTTGACGCTGAGGACCGGCCGCTCCGGGAAGATGTTGCGGTAGATGTGCCTGCCGGTCAGCTCGACGAGCATCGCGCCGGGATCGACCGCCGCTGGGTTCTCCCCCGAGCTGACCGGGTCGGTGTAGTGCCCCTTGAACCACTTTGAGGACGCGAAGACGCGGCCGAAGATGTGCTTCCCGGTGGAGAGCACGGCGGACACCACGAGCATCTCGTCATCCGCCATGTGCGAGGCGGCGCACTTCTTGCCAAACTCGGGCACCCACTCCTTCTGCTGAAGTGCGAGGAGTTTGGCTGCCGCAACCTTGGCCATCGCCTCCTCGCCAATGTGTAGCGGCGCAAGTTGAAATCGTCAGCATGTTTTGAAAGCGGTACACCATATTATAACTTCAAACGTTGAAAGTAAACGCGGTGAACCCGGGGTGAACCTGCACGCCGCACCGCCCTACTGATGCAGCCCCACAGCCTGTCACCGTGCATGCCGACGGAGTTCCAGTGGGCTGCGCAGGCATTGCCTTGCTTGAGCGAAGTGCACTGCTTGGCGTTGCAGAACTTGGCGCGAAGGTCGTCATACCTCTCAGGAGGGCCATTTGAGAACAAGCACTCGAACCGAAATCGGAGCATGAATTACCCTCAAGGTGAATGCTCATACATACGCATGGAGGAGGATGTGGAGATTCAATATCGGTCGAGTGATGTCAGTACTGTAACATCCCGCCTGTTGCAGTAACACAGGGCCATCAGATCCGCGGGGGGCGGGGCTGGGGCTGGGGCTGCTGGGGGCGCGCCTCCGAGGAGGTGGCGGTCCGTGCCGCCCGTCGCCGCCTCCGCCGATAGAAGGTGTCTGCTCTGGTAAAACTCGTGCCCCGGCATCAACTCATACGGCGAGTCGCCACGCCTCAGATCGTACGAATAGCACTCGCGGCCACTCGACATGTCCGCGGCCCCGAACGCCTCCCCGAGCCAAGTCCAATCCTCCGCGCTCAGGTCCGGCGTCTCGCTGTCGATGCGGAGAACGTACGCCTCAAAGTTGAGAATGGGGACGTCCTCGGTCTGCCCGCACAACAACTCCTTGCGGCGCTCGGCGCCGAAGTTCGCCGTGGATGGGTCGCCGAAAGCGTACGCGTTGCCCCAGCCGTTGCAAGACGCCCGCTCGAAGATCTTATCAACGTGGAACGCGGCGATGGACTTCTGCAACGAGTAGGCCTTTACCGATTGGCCACCGAAGGCCAGGCCCATGCTGCCGTCCGCGCGGAACCCGGAGTAGCATGTCGAGGTCAGTATCTCGCCGGACGGGGGCGGCGGTGCCATTCGGGCGCTCACCGTAGGCGCGTGCTTAGCTGCCGGGGCAGGGGCTTTACCTCCCAGCAACTGGCGCTGTGTGCGAGCACCGGCGCCCGTGCCGTCGCGGCCCGCCAGGCTGAGAGGGATGGTATCGTGCTGGGAGGATCCGAGCAGAGCGGACCTGGCCGCGGTCGCCGCCGCGGCCGACGCGTCTGACGCACCGTCGCATGTGACGTTGGATTTGAAGCGCAGCTTCATGTCCACCACCGCCGGGCTGATTTGCTCGGTGGTGAGCTCGTACATGCTCGTGAACATGCTGTCGTGGTCCGCCACGATCGTCCTCGTCGCGATCTTTCGCCCCGTCTCGAGCTCGGTCACCGTGACCAGCACGTACCCGACACCTCCCTGGTCCTCCGTGGCGTGGCACCGGTTAATGAAGTTGGCCGCCGTGAGCTGGTCCCGCTTGCGCACAAAGCACGGCGAAGGCTGGCTCATGTCCAGCCCCAGCGTCTGGCCCAGCCACTTGCGCTCGGTCGGGCGGAGAATGGTTCGGTCCGGGGACGCTACCACCCACGTCTGCATCCGCACAACGCGCCACCCCTCGCCGCCGCACATAGCCACAGCCTGGTCCTTGGGCTCCAGCCCGTCGTCGGTGAAGTCGTTGGACGAAGTCCGCACCGCCGAGTCGAACGCACCGCGGCTGCTCGCCGCCGTCTTGAAGTAATCGAAGCTCCGCCAAGTAGAGACAGAACACATGGCATACACGTGTCACACACTGACGTGAAAGTGCCACCACTGCACTGATCACCGACAGACGTCTGAGTAGTGTTCATGTGGTATTCGGGGAGATATACAGGAAGTTGAGATCCTATTCATTACACCGCCCATCGCACATCACATATCACACCCGAGCATTTAGTCACACACGCACGCGCACATGACGTCCGCCTTAGTCCGTGCAACAGCCCCCACCTCCCGGGGCGGCATGACCCGGAGTGCTGCGGGGCCGTGGACAGGTGGTTGTCGAGGTGGAAATCCATGCCCATGATGCAGCGGCGCAAGTTGAAATTGAAAGCAAAGTTTGAGAGCTGTCCATCATAGATCAGTTCTAAGCGCTTAGATACAAGCGCTTTCAACGCGGGTTTGATAGGGCCAACCTACACCGCCCTACCATGAGGCCGAAGGAGGCGGCGTGGTAGCTCAGTGGGCCGTTCTGGATGTTGATGGCGTTGGGGTATTTGGCGCCCACGCGCCAGACGTGCTTGCCGGTGACCTCGTTGTAGCGGCGCAAGTTGAAATTGAAAGCAAAGTTTGAAAGTCGTGCATCATGTTTTAGTTTCAAGTGCTTAGATCTAGGCGCTTTCAACGTGAGTTTGATAGGTTCAACCTGCACAGCCCTACCTCGTGCAGCGCAGCGTGGTGGTCGTCGCGGTGGCCCGGCTTGGCGGAGTCCCACCCCACCTCCGTCGTGCCCACCACCAGGGGCTTACACTCGTCCACTTCTCGGCTCAACGTAAGCGCTGGCTGTGGGATAGGGGGTTCA
>Ga0307488_10001152_pt1 | contig 22201 bp, 21 predicted proteins | sample SB02metaG_FD_202248 | JGI IMG/M metagenome (GOLD analysis project Ga0307488, IMG submission 202248) | Sea-ice brine microbial communities from Beaufort Sea near Barrow, Alaska, United States - SB 0.2 | ecosystem: Environmental > Aquatic > Marine > Coastal | place: USA: Alaska | collected... | reverse complement strand
AACACTATTACTTCGTCTACAAAACCAAGCATTAACAGGCTTTCCTTGCGGGTGCTTTCATCGTTAATGGGTCTTAAATCACCTTTTAATCGCTTAACACTGGAATCGCTGTTAATGCCCACTACTAAGCGATTACCTAGTGTTTTGGCATGGCTAAGAAGCTTTAAGTGCCCAATGTGTAATATATCAAATACGCCATTAGTAAACACAATAGTATCTTCGATATCGGTTACTGTAAGTGTGTATGTGCCTACGTGCTTAACTGCTTCTCTAGAACCTCTAACAGCAAGTTCTAAACACTTCTTATGATTGTATTGCTTTGTTAATCCGTATACAAATGCGGCCAAGAAACAATCTCCTGCACCTGTAACATCTGATACTTCTACAGCTTCGACTGGAATATCGTAATCTGTATTATCTATTGTAGCAACTACATTATTGCCTGCATTAGTTGTAATAATATTACCCTGCCAGCTTATAAATCCAAACTTAGTAAACTCACTATAGTTAGGTTTTATTAGCCAAGCATTGATATAATGATTTGCATGTTCCTTAGGATCTACAATTACTTTACAACCAAATGTATTAATGTGTGCAATAATTTCTTTTGCATTATCTAATACACCTTTGTCATAATCACTGAGTATTACATATTCGTATTGCGAAAAGTCATTAGACAATACATCAGCTAATACTGCGTTACCGCTTGCACGTTTATCATCGTCAATGCGTGTAACATAATGCCCGTCACAAATTACTCTAGTCTTAACACTTCTATATCCATGATCAGATTCCAGCAGTGTTACATCAACACCTAAACTTTTTAAGTTTTTGTAAACAAGTCCTGCACCGCCAAGGGTTTCAACTTCACGCAGATGCTTAACAACAGGGACAGGAGCTTCAGGACTTAAACGTTCTGAAGTGCCATAGATATATTTGTCGATTATTACATCGCCGATAACTAATACTTTCATAGTGTTATTATACTTGATTAGTTAAGATTTGTCAAGTAAATCAATAACTTTAAATACAGTTTCTAGCTTGTTTAGACTAATTTTACTTTGAAGGGTGTTGCGCAATCCGTGGTGCAATGGCTTAGGCCATTTACTAAAACTTACCCAAGCATAGCCGTCATGTTCTGTATTAAGTTCAGGTATAAATTCCTCCTTAATTACACATAGATATGTATGAAAGGAAAACTTACTATCAGTAGATACAAATGTTTCTAACGGCATAGTTTTAGTAATAGGAGGAAGCTCGCCGATTTCTTCAGTAATTTCTCGCTGAAGACCTTCCCAAGGAGTTTCTGCTCCTTCGTTAGTACCGCCAACTAATCCCCATAATTTATTATGTTTGCCACTAGCTCGATGCAAAAAGAGAAATCTTTTTGTTTTTAAACTATAAAATAAGGCTCCACTACAGACTATTTCTTTCATAAAAATAGTTATCCGTTGAGTGCAATTCTCCATGTTCCTTGTGGATACTGCCCTTCGACACTAAGTAACCAATCTTCACCATTCCATCTGTACTGTGTGCCAGTATTTAGGTTAGTAGTGTATGTTACTGTAGTTGCATTAATTATAGCTGATGCATCAAATACTATGCTCCAGGCACTTCCGCTCCATTCAATAATATCATTTTCACTAGCAACTAAGTCTGTATTATTTGAGTTTTTCCAAGCGTCAGCACCGTCAACATTTCCTGTTGCTCCAATTGCTCCTAATAATAATACTCTAGTTCCTTGTGCTTTAGTAGCTGGGAATGTTTTAGTTGGGTCAATAATATAATCAATAGATGTTAAAGCACCTAATGATCTGTCGCTACTTTCAATTACAGTGTTAGCTGGGAATGAATCAGTATCCCAGCTAACAGCAATTTGTGTATCGTCTATTGTGTTTAATGCAAACGTGCCTGTAATTGCTGTATTAGTGTCTAGTTTATTAAGATAGATTCTACTAATACCCGGCTGGTATGATCCCGGATGCGAGTCTAGTACATTCCTCCAACTAGTCTGTCCAATTGTTCCTTTATCTAATAATTTTACAATACTACCGTCTACATATGCATCATAACCCATATAGTTAGTTGTTTGTGTTATTGAATTATTAGTTGTTTGCACAGTTCTGCCACCGTTCTTATCAAGCGCACCAGCAACACTAGCGTCATCAAACGCATTAAGTTCTGGAACTGTTAATCCTAGTTCAATAGTACCTTGTGCTTCGTCAAACATGCTTGTAATAATATTTGTAATTACACCTAGTCGTTTAACTTTAACTGGAGGTGAGATCCATATTGGAGTTACAAAGGTTAATGTAGCGACATCAATTGAGTCGTCAACACCGACTGGAACTGTTCTAGAACTAAAGTTTACATTATCTAGTGTAACAGTTGTTAAACTAGTCCAGTCAATATAGTTGTCTGTTGTTTGTATTTCTAAACTTGGGTTAAACAACATTAAAATTTGTTCAAGTAACTGTAACTTTTGATCAGTATTCGTTGTCCATATATCCACATTAACTGTAAGTGTATACGGTGTTGGCATTAGTCGTTCAACTGTATAATTCTTACCTTCGTAATTTAAATATTCCTTCCCAGATTCGTCGTATGCTTTTTCTCTAACATTAACTTTGCTCACATAACTCGAATCACTTGTGCGATCTCTGTCAATTGCTAATGCTGTAATATATACAGCCATTCTAGGGGCACTAGGTATTTTATTTTCTGAGTTACCTTTGATAATACTTGCTACTTGTCTAGTTAAGTCACCATACATAACAGGAACAACAACTTCTGCACCTGCACCGTCTTTATAAGCAAAATTGCTCATCATCCTTACTAGTTGTGTAATGTATCGTCTTACTTGTCCGTCATAAAAGTGTTGAGACATTAATTATCCGCCTTTGGTCTAAGTGCTTTCGATAAGCCTTGACGCTCTGTTATTGTTTCTCCAGCTATCTGACTAGTAGCTGTATTGTTAACAAACGTACCTTTTTGTGTATTGCGATCAGTTGTGTTAGATAGTGTAACACGAACATCGTCTTGTACTTTAAGCCACCTAGTACCATCATATTTAAATAAACGTTTTGGGCTCATGTCTGTCCTTAAAAAGTAATCACCGTCTTCTCTAGTTGCAGGGAATCCAATGCCTTGACCAAACGCCGCGCCATTTGGTGATTCTCCAGTACCTAGCAAGTATCCTTGATAACCGGCTCTATTTGGTCTATCAGCAATTTCATCTGCGCTTAGGCTAATGTTACTTGCATCTAAATCTGTTTCGTCGGCTGTTTGCAATGCAACACTTCCGTCTGCGTTAGTAGCTAACGTATAATAATGACTAATATCAAATCCGCTCTTTGCGGCATCTGATTCTGCTTGAGCAACAACAGCATTGTTAATTTGCATTTCTGTTTCGTATGTTGAAAGTAAATCTCGTAGTGTAGTATCAGAACCTTCTTCCGCAGGTAAATCTAATACTTCTTTAAACTCTTGACTATCTACTAACGACTTTAATTTTAATCTATATAAGTGCGGATACCAAGTAGGACTAAATCCTTCTGCGGCTCTGTTAATATCATCTATAACATAAAATCTTTTAAGTGCCATTGTATTGTTATCAAGTGCATATTCATCTTTCAAATGCGGCAACTCAATTACATCGCCGTTCATAGGCTTTCTGCCAAGTGTCTTAACACTGCTATTAATATGTACTGTCATAAACACTGTATCATTTTGCAAGAACATACCAAATGCACTTAGATCAAAATCTATATCTTGTATATTATAAATGCCGCGCATCTCGTATATAGAAGTATCGTATTTTCTATCTCTATTTTCTAAAAACAACATATCTTGAATATTAGAGGCTGATACTCCGCCTGCATACGTAGGTTGGTCAGCAGTTGCGTCAGCAGCCAATGGATTGTTAGGTCCAAGGTACTTGTGAACAAATACATCAGTTCCGCCTATTGTAAACATTTCAAGGATCTGTCTGTCTAAAAACGTATAATCCTTGCCCTTTTCCGGTTTGTATAACGACAATCTGGGCAAATTGGTTCTCCTATTATTATACATATTTATCGTAACGATAAATACTAATGGAGAGATTTAAAATATGGCAAACACAACTACAAAGAAACAAGAAATTTTTGACTATGTATATGCTATGTTAGGTGGCGGAATGGTAGATGTCGAACTTGACCCTGTACATTATGAAACTGCACTAACAAAAGCACTTACTCGGTATCGTCAAAGAAGTGACCATTCTGCAGAAGAATCGTACTTGTTTATGCCGACTATTGTAGATCAAAATACATACACACTTCCAAACGAAGTAATGGAAGTAAGAACAATATTCCGCAGAAGTGTAGGATCAAGAAGCGGCGGCGGAGATGGCGGTAGTATATTTGAACCGTTTAACTTAGCATACACAAATACATATTTGCTTTCTGGTTCTAATATGGGAGGACTAGCAACATACGATATGTTTAGTCAGTACCAAGAACTAGTAGGAAGAATGTTTGGTTCGTTTATTGAGTTCAATTGGAACAGTGTTACTAAGCAACTAACAATGTTACAACGTCCAAGAGCAGAAGAAACATTGATGTTGTACTGTTACAACTATCGTCCGGACGAATCTTTGTTTTCGGACTATATGGCAATTGATTGGATTAAAAGTTATACACTTGCTACATGTAAATTCATGTTAGGTGAAGCTCGATCAAAGTTTGCTACGATTGCAGGACCACAAGGCGGGTCACAACTTAACGGTGATACTCTTAAAGCAGAAGCACAAGCTGAAATGGAAAAACTAGAGAACGAAGTATCAATGGCAATGGCAGGCGGTACTGGTTACGGATTTACTATCGGCTAATTCAAAAAAAGACTTGACATTGGAGAAGAATCGTTATATAATATAACAATGCAATATATAACAACTCCAATGTGGTCTGTTCCACTATTCAAAACAAACATAGGCAAGCCTGATCCCATTACAATGGCTTGGATTAAAAATCAACACTTCCCTCCAGAAGCTACGGATCATTCTCATACTGCTAACAAGTATATATTAAATGAGCCTAAACTTAAAAAACTTAAAGCACAGATAAAAGAATGTAGTGACTTTTTTGTACATACTGAATTAGGCATACACGATGATCTCGACTTTATTTTAGAAAACAGTTGGATCAATCGACATAGACCTGGCGAACATAATTCAATGCACTGGCATTCAAATGCAATGTTAAGTGGAGTGTACTATATTCAAAATGAAAAAGATGCTGGCGAAATATACTTCAAGAAAGCACACGGTTATCATAATTTATTTCCTGATGTTATAAATGTTGATTTCAAAACAGAAATTGCAAATCAATATAATTTAGAAACATTTGCACTGCAACCAACAGCAGGCGATCTTATTATCTTTCCGTCACATGTTGAGCATATGGTGACACAAAATATAACACACAGTGAGCGATTCAGTTTAGCATTCAATTTATTTGCTAGAGGTACACTAGGCGGCGGAACATCACAGGTAAAGATATGAATCATCAAGTTATTCCTTTATTTTCTGTTCCATTATTTAAAAGTAATATTGGTCAGCTTGATGTTATTACTATGGCATGGGTTAAAAACTTACAATATCCTCTACAAGCAGTCGGGCATGACGGCAGTGATGATCATTTACCTAAACATAAACAAGGCATGCATATATTACATAATAAAAAACTTAGAAAACTTAAAGCATTAATACAACAATCTATTGATTATTTTGCCCATGAAGTACTAGACATTGAAGATCATATTAATTTTGAAATACAAGCAAGTTGGATTAATAAAATTGATGCAGGAGCAGGCAGTGCAGATATTGTAAGTCACGGACACGCGGGGTCAATGATTAGCGGAGTATATTATATTGATGCAGATTCTACAACTGCTCCAATAACTTTTAAAAAAGAATATATGTATCCTAACTTGTTTCATAACTGTGTACCAGTTACATATAAAAAGAAAAACTTTAATCAATATAATATACAAGAATTTACAACAAATCCTGTAACAGGAGATATATTATTATTTCCGTCACACTTACAGCACAACGTGGAACGTGCAGCCAGTAAAAAAGATAGATACGCCATTGCATTCAATACGTTTGCTAAAGGTGATATTGGGTATGGATCAGAACAAATAACTTTATAGGAAAAACAATGATTATTGGAGTATGTGGGTTGATTGGCGGCGGTAAAGGTACTGTCGGCGATATATTAGTAGAGCAGTACGACTTTAAAAAACTATCATTTGCAGACAAACTTAAAGATGCAGTTGCAGAAATGTTTGATTGGGATAGAGCGTTACTTGAGGGTATAACAGATGAAAGCAGAAACTGGCGCGAAAAGCGAGATGACTTTTGGTCTAAGGAAACTGGCAGAGAAATAACGCCTAGGCTTGTGTTACAAGAGTTCGGTACTGACTGTATGCGCAAAGGCTTCTTTGATGGTATTTGGGTTAGCATGGTAAAGCAAGAAATTATGCAAAATCCAACACAAAATTATGTTATTCCAGATGTACGTTTTCCTAACGAAGGTAAAATGATAAATGCACTTGGTGGAAATGTTTGGAGAGTACGCCGAGGTGACGATCCAGTATGGTTGCGTATGTATGAAGACATAGGAGTAGAACCAAAAGAAGTACATCAGTCAGAATACATGTGGTGCAGTATTGACCACAGCGCAGTAATAGATAATGACAAAACTATGGACTATCTTAAAAATCTGGTAGCAAGTCACCTTGCTTCCACTTCTTCCCAACTTTCTGTATAATCCTCTGACAGTTCGCACATACTGTTTTTAAATTAGTATGTGACGAATTGTTCAAATCTCCGTCTATATGGAATACATTAAATTGTTCTGTATGGGCGCTTGTATAATTACACTTCTCACAATGAGTCTTTTTAGTGTATCCAGCTTGCTTCCATTTAGGAACTCCGTGGTGCGGTCCGTTGCGTAAGCATACTTCGCAATGTTTACGATAGTACGTTTTGTTGCCTTTTTTGTAATTTATAGCGGCAGGTCTTTGTCTACAAATGCATAATGGTCTCATATTGTATTTACCTCACCTTTTGTGCCCCTTTTATTCGGTGTATCTTATGGTGTTATTACTAAATTCATATAAATAATAGTGAACATACTTATTAGGAGAAACAGAAATGGCGTTATCATCCCCAGGTGTTGAGGTTAAGGTAATAGACGAATCGTTCTATACACCTGCAGAACCCGGCACTGTACCAATGATTTTTATAGCCTCCGCCCAAGATAAAAAGAACGGCGCAGGAACAGGTACCGCACCAGGTACATTACTTGCTAATGCAGGTAAACCTTACTTGATCACATCACAGCGTGATTTGGTAGAAACATTTGGTGAACCAAGTTTCAAGACAGACACTAACAACAATCCAATACATGGCGGCGAAATCAATGAATACGGTTTGCAAGCGGCTTACAGTGTATTAGGTGTAAGTAACAGAGCATATGTAACTAGAGCGGCTATTGACTTAGATGCACTGGCAGCATCATCGTCTGCTCCTACTGCAAATCCTGCGGCAGGTACATACTGGTTTGATACAGCAATGTCAATATTTGGCATTTTTGCATGGAACTCAGCGGCTGCTTCTGTAACAGGTGGACAGAGCTTTACTAACAAAGTACCAGCAGTTATTACTGATGCTACTAAAGTTACAGGCGGAGCTCCAAAAGGTTCAGTTGGTGCAATTGGCGATTATGCTATTGTTGCAACAACTACACTTAACAAACTTTACTACAAGAACTACTTAGGTACTTGGGTACAGACTGGATCCACAGCATGGAAAGCAAGTCACGCTACTGTAGTAGGTACTGCTAACCCAACAATCGTTGCAGGTCAAACAATAGTTATTAACTCAACTACTGTTACTGCTAGTGGCACTACTGGTGCTTCGTTAGTAGGCGACATTAATACAGCTACAATTAGTGGCGTTACAGCGGCATCTATTGATAGTGTTGTGCATATTTTCTCTACAGGTGCAAACGTTGTACTTGGCGCAGGAACTGGTGCTATGGCATCAGCTGGTTTTGCCGCAGGAACATATTATGCTCCGGCATTAACTATTGCTCCTCATACAAGCGTGCCAGAGTACAAGACAGCTGATACTACATCACGTCCAACAGGAAGCCTTTGGGTTAAAACTACACAACCTAACAAAGGTGCTAACTGGAAAGTTAAAGTATGGAATGACGGAACTAAGCTATGGGATACTAGCGCGGCTCCAATCTATGCAACTAACCATGAAGCAATTTACAACTTAGATAAGACACTAGGCGGTTCTGGATTATCATTAACGCAAACTTATGTTAAAGCAAATGATGCTGAAGCAACAGTTACAGCTGGTGATTTTAAAATTTACAAAAGATCAACAACTGGTCCGACAACTATTACTAGTGGCATAATTAGCACTGGAATGTCGTCAGCAGGTTTTACAATTAACATACAAGAGACAATAGTCGGTAATGCGGCGTTACAAAGCGTAACAGCAGTAAGTGGAACAACAACTGGTGCGGCAAGTGACGCAGAAGTAGTTGCAAACGCAATTAACGCAGTAGGACTAACTAACGTTAGTGCTACAGTTGACGCACAAAATAGAGTTGTTATTAGTCACTCCAAGGGCGGCGAAATTCGTTTCAAAGACCATAGTGGAAATGCTTTTGCAGAAATGGGCTTTAGTGCTTATGTAAATGCAAATAGCGGAACTGCTAACTTGTATACTGCACCAGCAGGCGATACAGCAAACGAGTTTGTTGCTTCGAATTGGCAAGTACTAACATATACTGCAAGCACCACAGCTCCAACAGCATTGGCAGCAGACGGTACATTATGGTACAGTTCAATTACTGACGAAGTTGATGTCATGATACACAATGGTACTACTTGGGTTGGTTACTTAGATTCAACTAGTCCATTCTATGATGCGTCTACTGCACAGCAAACAAGTCCAGCAGGACCTATTGTAAGTGCAACTGAACCACTGGCGGCTACTGGCCAATCAGATGGTACAGCTCTTAAGAATGGCGACATTTGGGTTTCAACAGCAGACTTAGATAATTATCCAACAATTTACAAATATAGTAGTGCTACTGCAAAGTGGGTATTACTAGATGCAGCCGATCAAACAACTGAAGACGGTGTACTATTTGCAGACGCACGTTGGGGATTAACAGGCGCTACTAGTAATGTAGCTGGAACTATCACTGAGTTGTTAACAAATAACTTCTTAGATGCAGACGCTCCAGATCCAGCACTATATCCAAAAGGTATGTTGTTAGTTAACTTACGTAGAAGTGGCTTTAACGTTAAGAAGTTTGTACGCAACAGTGTTGATACAAATGCACTTAATACACGTTTTAATAGTAGCGAAGCAATGACAAGCTATTATACACACCGTTGGGTTACTGAATCAGCTAACCAAGCAGACGGCAAAGGAAGCTTCGGACAAGCGGCACAGCGTAAAGTTGTTATCCAAAGTCTACAAGCAATGCTTAACAGTAACGATGCAATTAGAGATGATGAATCAAGAATCTTTAACGTAATTGCTACTCCAGGTTATCCAGAGCTAATTGGTGAAATGGTTACATTAAACTACGATAGAGGTATTACAGCGTTTGTACTTGGAGATAGTCCACCAAAACTAACACCAGATGCAACCTCAATCAACGAATGGGGTACTAACGTAAACCTTGCAGTTGAAGATAATGCAGAAGGTCTTGTAACTAGTGATGAATACTTAGGTGTTTATTACCCATGGGGCTTTAGCAGTGATAATGCTGGTAACAACATTGTTGTTCCACCAAGTCACATGATGCTAAGAACTCTTGCACTAAGTGACCAAGTTAGCTATCCATGGTTTGCACCAGCAGGTACAAGACGTGGCGGCATTACTAACGCAACAGCAACAGGTTATATTGATTCAGAAGGCGAATTTAATTCAATAGCACTAAACGAAGGACAACGCGACACATTATATGGTGTTAAAGTTAACCCAATTACGTTTATCACAGGTGCTGGATTAGTTGCATTTGGACAGAAGACTCGTGCAAGAAATGCAAGTTCATTAGATAGAATTAACGTTGCTAGACTTGTTATCTATATGAGAAGTCAACTTAACAAACTTGCTAAGCCTTATATCTTTGAACCAAATGATAAGATAACAAGAGATGAGATTAAACAAGCCGCAGAGAGCTTGTGCTTAGAACTTGTTGGATCAAGAGCGTTATATGACTATCTAGTTGTATGTGATGAGTCAAACAACACAGCAAGCAGAATAGACAAGAACGAACTATACTTAGATATAGCAATTGAACCAGTTAAGGCTGTGGAGTTTATCTTTATTCCACTTAGACTTAAGAATACAGGGGAAATTGCAGGTCTTTAACATCTAACAAAATGGGGGCTAGAAATAGCCTCCATTAAATGATAAATACTAGCAACAGGAGTTATAATATGGCTATTTCAACACTCTCAAAAATTACAGTACCACTAGCGAGTGACACTTCATCATCAACACAAGGTTTGTTGATGCCGAAGTTACAGTATCGTTTCAGGGTATCACTTGAGAACTTTGGTGTATCAACACCGACAACAGAACTAACAAAGCAAGTAATTGACGTAACACGTCCGGTAGTAAACTTTGAGGAAATTGAAATCCCAGTTTACAACAGTAGAGCATACCTAGCAGGTAAGCATGCATGGGATCCGATTACACTTAACTTGCGCGAAGACGTAAACAACAATGTACAAAAACTTGTTGGCGAACAGCTACAAAAGCAGTTTGACTTCTTTGAGCAATCAGGTGCGGCAAGTGGCATTGATTACAAATTCGTAACTAGAATCGAAATACTAGATGGCGGCAACGGAGCAAACACTCCTAACGTACTAGACACTTTTGAATTATACGGTTGCTTTATACAAAATGCAAACTACAACTCATTAGCATATAGTGCTAACGAGCCAGTTACAGTTTCATTAAGTATACGTTACGATAACGCAATACAGTCACAAGGTGGCGGTATTGGAACAGCAGTAGGTAGAACTATTAATAGTCTAGTTACGGGCGGTGGCGGTATTGGTTAGTAATATAACCTAAGTGCCATATTGTTATTATTAAAAGGAGCTTCGGTTCCTTTTTTTATCTTTGATAATATTGGATAAAATAAATACTATATGAATTATCCAATTAGAACAGATTTAGAAAGTCTGAATTTAAATAACTTTAACTTTGGCCCTATATCTAACGAAAAACTAGACCCAAGATACCTGTCACCATATAATGTTAAGTCTCTAGCAGAATTAGTAGAATTTGGAAACTTTGCTGGCCCTATGGCAGCAGATATCAAAAATAGACATGGTATTACTCAAGATTCTTTAAATTGGAAGTATACGTATATACGCAAAGAAGAAGCACCAAACTTTGATAAAGACCCCTGGCAGTATACTATAAATCAATATGGGTTTAGGGACGTGTGGAGAAACAAAGCTAAACGACCAAACATAGGATTTTATGGTTGTAGCAATACGTTTGGTGAAGGTGTAGAATCGTCAAAACACTGGACTACATTACTTTCTAAACACTATAACATGTGTAAGTATAATTTTGGCGTAGGCGGTGCAAGTGCATTACGTATTGCTAGAACGTTTGTAGCAACACAACAAGTTTTAAATTTAAATTATGCGGTTATATTATTACCAGCTCTGCATAGAGTGGATTACGCTGAAATTAGCGAAGATGGAGCGACGGAAATGCAAATGCTACCCTGGAAGAATCCTAATTTTAGTAAAAGCCAGGAAAAGAAGTGGACAGACATATACGCCACATATGATAATAGTATGTTTATAATGAATCTTATATATGCTGTATCTATGATTACAGAAAGTGCAAAAGCACATAATGTAAAAATAGTATTTTCGTCTTGGTGTGGCGAAACACTATATACGTTAGGTAAAATTAATGCTCCAAATTTATATCCTAATCTAGCATTAAAGACCCGAGACCATGCAAGAGATGGCGAGCATCCTGGACCAGAATCCAGTAAACTTTTTGCTGAGAAGTTATCTTACTGGATGGAACAAAATCAATTACTTTAATAATCTGCGTACTTTATGTTATAGATAAATATTAGTAAGGAGATTTAAATGGCAAACATATTAAATGGGTTTCTTGATAATTTATTAAGCGGCACAACTAACCCAAAAGGTGACATGGCAGACTTTCAGCATGCGGCAAGACTGTATACTGATGATGCGTTTAGGCTGGCACCCAAGGCAAAGTTCCTTTACCATGTTGTAATAGAACTAAGTCCAACTGCGGCGGCAAATTTGCCACAATTAGATCAACGACATAAAAACGAAATAAACTTATTAGTTAAATCAGTCGACTTACCAAAAGTAAGTATGAACACTGTAACTAAAAACATGTACAATCGTAAAAAGAATTTACAAACTAGTTTAGAATACGATCCAGTAAACATTACATTCCATGATGACAACTTAGGCATTACTACAATGCTAATGGAAGCATACTATAGATATTATTATGCAGACGGCGGTCATTATGCAGACGGTGTATCAGCACCTTATTCACCAAGAAACACATACAAAGGTGCAGAGGATCACAAATACCGTTACGGGTTTGACAACGATTCAGTTGACCCGTTCTTTAATAAAATTACAATTTATCAAATGGCTAGACATCAGTATACAGGATTTACTTTAGTTAATCCAATAATAACTGGCTTTCAACATGACAGTATGGATCAAGCTGACGCTACTACTACGCTACAAAATCAAATGACTGTTGCATACGAATCAATATTTTATAGTAGAGGAGCTACTGGAGAAGGTTCTCCAAGAGGCTTTGCTCAAGAGCATTATGACCAAACACCTAGTCCATTAACTGTAGCAGGTGGCGGAACTAGCAGTCTTTTTGGTCAAGGCGGTGTAGCCAATGGACTAAGTAGTGTATTAGGAGACTTAGCAGGCGGCACGTTTAATCTTGGCTCTGCATTGAATACATTTAATACGTTTAAGAATGCAAAAAGTTTATCTAAACAAGGATTAATAGAAGAAGGATTTAATATATTAACAGGTGCATTAGGAAGCATTGGCAAAGAAAATGCTAGTGGTCTTAAAAATACTACGTTTCCAAAACAGTCTGCATCAACTGCATCAACAACTGATACAAGCGGTGGCAGTGTTGAAACTACTTCTCCTAACTATTCAACTAAAGTCGAACAAGCAAAAATTAACAATGGACCTAGATAAATGTCACAATTAAACTTAGTACCAACAGACAGCGGTAATGAAGTTAAAGCATTCTTTAACAATTACTTTACTGAGTCTATTAGTTACCCTGCTAACCAAGTTGACGCAGTAGTAGGCTTCTTTCAAAAAAGAGGGTTTGACATAGCAAGTGCCACTGGTGTTGCTACTGTACTATTACAACAAGCAAAGATTGACGATGTAAATGTAATGACATTGCTTGATACATTAACTGGATTAGAAGATGTTGCAATTAGTCAAATTGTTGCTGAAATACTAAATTACAATAGACAAAAAGTTAGTACACTTGGTTATAAGATTACAACTCAAACGCCAAGGACTGAAAACAGAAACATAGTAGTGTAATATGGGACGGTTTGCTCAGGGTAGATATACGTTAAAGAATCCGGAAAAATTCGTAGGTAACAAAGCTCCAATATACAGAAGCAGTTGGGAATATACCTTCATGCAATTCTGTGACGGCAATCCTGCAATTACACAATGGGCAAGTGAAAGTATAAAAATTCCATATAGAAATCCACTAACTGGTAAACAAACAATTTACGTGCCAGATTTTTTTATTGCTTACGGTGATAAAAAAGGTAAACAAAAAGTCGAACTCATAGAAATAAAGCCAGCCAATCAAACACACAAAAGCCTTGTGGGCAAAAGCGCCCACAACCAAGCACACTGGATAGTTAACCAAGCAAAATGGGAAGCGGCGTATGCTTGGTGTAAACAAAAAGGTATTCAGTTTCGTATTTTAAACGAAGGTGATATCTATCATAATGGAAAAAGATAATGGATTTAACGCAATATAAAGAACAAATGACAGACATAGCAATGCAAACTGGAAAATTTGTAAGAGGTGCAAAGTATGTTAGACAATGGGATAAACATTTCTCAGAGAAAGAATATATGGTTAAAAAAGCTGAAGAATTTGGAATGTTGACAGATGTTAAAACAGCAATTGACATTGGTACTGGCGTAGGAATGTTACCATATGTGCTTATGCAAAAAGGTATACATGTTGAAGCTACTGATATTGAAGAAGAAGTTACAGGTCCAATGTTTAAAAAGTGTTGTGATTTAATTAATTTAAAAAGGCATCACTTGTACATTTACAACGGCAAACCTATGGACTTTCCAGGTAAGTATGATTTGTTTATTGCTAGTAGAACAGAGTTTGATAGAGAGTTTTTAGAGCCAGGTGAAACATTTGATTATATATTTTTCTTAAATGATGTATTTCAGTATGTAGATAAAGTCTTTATCAAAACAAATAATGCAGGCTCAGGCAAAGGTTACCCTGATTGGTTAGTTCCTTATTTGTATAATCCAGGCGGCGAAGGGTTAGGAAAGCCGTACAGAGCTTGGTATATACATATAACCAAAGAACAATGGTTGAATGATCCTAACTCTGCTAAATAATAGTAGCAGTTAATGGAAACACAAAATGACAAAAAAACTTGAAGAACTATTAAACTTACCTGACTCGCAAGATATAATTAATGCAAGCAAAGCTACAAAGGCCGAAACTGCATTAGTTGACCAAAAAGAAACTAAGCGCGACATTGCCGAGTTTGATAAAATATCTTCTGCATTGCCTAGTGTAAAAGGGTTAGGCGAAAAGGCAGATACTGAGCTTAACGAAATTGCAGACAAAGCAATGACAGCATATGACGAATTAATGGATTTGGGTATGAATGTTGAAGCACGTTATAGTGGTAGAGTATTTGAAGTAGCAGGCGGCATGCTTAAAACTAGTTTAGATGCTAAAGTAGCTAAACTTAATAACAAATTAAAAATAGTCGAGTTACAACTTAAAAAAGAAAAACAAGACAAAGACGGTAATCCGGAGTCACACGCTGGTATAGTTAACGGTGCGGGTTACGTCGTTACTGACAGAAATAGCTTAATTGAGAAGCTAAAAGGTATGTCAGAGGATAAATAGTTTATAAGGAATTAATCATGAGATCGTTTACAGAAATTTTATTAGAGTCCAAAAAGACTTATTCGTTCAAGATAGGTTATGCAGGTGCATTGCCAGAAGGAATTGAAGATAGTATTGAAACATGCTTACAAAAGTTTGAACTTATTAGCATGAGTGCTGGTAAAGCTACACCAATACAGGAACGTCCGTTAGATTTCCCACAATTACAAAATATGGAAGTTACTTACTGGGAAGCAGAAATGAACTACCCTACTACATCACAAGTGTTGCAAGAATATATTGCTGATAGTTGTGGATGTAATCAGGCGTATTTTATAGTAAGAAACATGAATGATCCTAGAGAAGATTATCAAGCAGACTCTAAGACAAAAGAACCTTATGAAACTAAACTAGAAACCGAAGACATGGGAGGCGAAAGCGCCCAAGACAAAGTTGGAGACAGCAGAGTTATGGACCTTCTTAAAGAACTAGAAACAGCTCGAAGTGAGCGTATAATTGATCCTACAGCAGGAACACCTAAGGGTGAAAGTGCTGATATAGGTGATACTGAAAACACTAAAAGCCCAGTAGGAGGCGTATAACATGAAAGACTTATTAGCTAAATTAGCAGAGTTAGATAAAGACATTAAGACAATTAACGAAACAACGAACCCATTGGGCGAAACTGCTTCGATGAATATTTCAATGACAGGCGATAATGCAGACGAAGTTGCACAACTTGTAAACATTATGAGAACAGGTAATACTCCAGATGCTAAAGCAGTTAGCCCAATGGATATGCCACCCTCAGATCATATGCCAATGGACAAAGCACTTAGCATTGTAAAGATGCCAATGGACGGACCAATGGATATGGACGGACCAATGCATGGTATGGACGGACCAACAGATAGTCCAATGGATGATATGCCACAAATGGATCCAAAGGATGACGAAGCTGATGAGGACATGAGCGGCGGATTTAGTTCTTCAACAACTGAGCCAGATGAGCAGTATTTTGATACACAAACAATGACACACGATTTAGCTGGTGGAATTAACCGTACAAAGAAACAACATGCACCGGCCGCTGATGGAGATAATCCAATAGCAGTTGAAGATGATTTAGATGCACAAATTGAATCTATTAAAGATGAGTTGTATGCCGCACTTGCTGAAAAGACAGGTAAAGATAAGAAGTCACCGCCAGACTATCCAGACTTAGACAATGATGGCAATAAAGAAGAGCCAATGAGCCAAGCGATTGCACAGCGTGATGATGACGAAGAAGATACTGACGAAGCTGATACATCTTATAGTATTACAGGCAAAAGCAAAGAAGCTAATGCTGAACTTGCAAGACTAGCAGAACTTTCAGGTGTATCTGCTCCACAAGAGATGGAAACTGAAGGGTCAGGCATGCAAGCAGATGAAGTTCAAGATATTCTTGCCAAGCATCCTAAAGCGGCAGCGGCACTAAAACAAGGTGCTGATATTATGGACCATGACGACTTATACCAGGATTTATATTCATACTTTGCTAATTCAGGTGATATGCCATATGGTACACAAAAAGCTAGAGATGGCGACCCATACGAATGGGTACACGATAAGCTAGATTCTCTAGGATTACTTGGAGAAGAAGCAGTAGCTGAAATGGATGACGGGGAGATTACCAAAGACTCAGTCAAGAAGAGTGTAATGAAATTACTAGTAGATATTGCAAAAACTTCTAAACAATACAAAGGCGAAATCACAGACGACCAAGTTCATTACTTAGGCAGTCTTATACATGATTTTGATGTGGCTGGTATTGAAACAGAAAAATATAGTGAAATAGAGAAATTATTTAGATCAGCGGCAGACACTGAAAGAGCAGATATGTCAATGATTCAACCAGCATATGCCCAAGCAAAGAATCTAGACGAAGAAGCAGATTTAGACGAATGGGAAACTGACCCAGAAGAACATAATCAAGCCGCGATCGAGTCTTGGTATGATGAAGTAGTTAGTGCAATCACTGATCGAAACATAACATTTCCAATAGCAGACAACGAAATTCAAAAAATAGCAGATGATGTTGTAGATGATTGGAGCAATGGAAATGGACCTGACGAGCATACAATTTTATCTATTATTGATAACGAAAACGATCAAGTCAATCAAGACCAAAAAGATGAAGCTACGTTAGAGCACGAAGCTACTTTAGAAGCAATTAGAAATATATCTTTTAGATAACATTAACAAGATACAAACTCAATAGGACCTCCGGGTCCTATTCTTTTGAGTAAATACTTGTATGAACAAATTGAGTGTAATACAAAACTGTAAAACAGTTGAATCGTTTCCGTATCCTTATGTGGCTGTTGACAATGCATTGCCGCAAAATGTATACAACGAATTAGAAAAATCATTTCCTGAAGACTTAGTATGCAGTACTGACGCAGGTGATGAAGGCATTTGTTATAGATATAAAAGCCGACAGGCGCATGTAGATGCAGTTATGCCGGCTATATGGGAAGACTTTTTTGAATTTCATACTAGTCCAGAATACTTTAGAGATTGTGCTAAGTTATTTGAAAAGGGCATATTACAATATTATGGCGAAGAGTTTTACGAAAACTTAATTACAGATACTGTAGGGGTGCGCAAACTGTCAAAAGGTAAACATGTTACCGACTGTCAACTTGTAGTACACGAACCAGTTGACCAAACAAGTACATCAAGAACTCCGCACTTAGATAATCCAAAAGAAATATACGCAGGGTTGTTGTATATGAAAAAAGATATTGACAAATCAGCAGGTGGAAACTTTACAATACATCAAACTATTAAAGAAGTAAAAAGTTTTAAACCCTTACAAACACGGGTTGTAGAAGATGATATACATATTCCGCATGTTGAAATTCCGTATAAAGCAAATAGTTTTGGTATGTTTTTAAATGTTGCCCACAGTGTACATAGTGTTACTCCGCGAATTGATCCTATTGAGCGCAGACGCAGTGTTAATATTATAGGTGAGTTTATGAAGCACGGTAGAATGTGGGAGGTTGAACCCTAATGGCAACAGCACTAGACGGCGTCTTAATTAAGAAAGCAAATAGACAAGAAACGTTTACTGAAGAACAAATTGCAGACTTAATGAAGTGTATGGAGCCAGATGATGGATACATGTACTTTGCTAGAAAGTTTGCAACTATTCAACATCCTGTAAGAGGTAAACTTATTTTTGATCCGTTTGAATATCAAGAACGTCTACTTGCAAGCTATCACAACTATCGATTTAATATTAATATGTTGCCTAGACAAACAGGCAAAACAACATGTGCGGCAATCTACTTAGCGTGGTACGCAATGTTTGTACCTGATCAAACTATTCTAATTGCCGCACACAAGTATACAGGCGCACAAGAGATTATGCAACGTATACGCTATCTCTATGAAATGTGCCCAGACCATATACGTGCTGGTGTTACAAACTACAACAAAGGTAGTATTGAATTTGAAAACGGATCACGTATTGTTAGTGCTACAACAACAGGCAACACAGGACGTGGTATGTCTATATCATTACTATACTGTGATGAGTTTGCATTTGTACAACCTAATGTTGCTATTGACTTTTGGACTTCTATATCTCCTACACTAGCTACTGGTGGACGAGCAATTCTTACAAGTACACCTAACAGTGACGAAGATACTTTTGCTACAATTTGGAAAGGTGCTGAAGATAAGTTTGACGAGCATGGCAATGAACAAGAACTAGGCCAAAATGGGTTTCATAGTTTCCGTAGTTATTGGGAAGAGCATCCAGATAGAGATGCTAAATGGAAACAAGAAGAACTAGGACGCATTGGCGAAGAAAGATTCCGTCGTGAATATGACTGTGAATTCCTTGTGTATGATGAAACACTTGTTAACAGTATTAAACTTGCAACTATGGAAGGCACTACTCCACTAATTAATATGGGACAAACCCGTTGGTATAAAAAGCCAACACCAGAGTATACATACGCTGTTGCCCTTGATCCTAGTATGGGTACTGGTGGCGACAACGCCGCTATACAAGTATTTGAATTACCTAGTTACATACAAGTAGCTGAGTGGCAACATAACACAACAGCTATTCCTGGACAAATAAGAGTGCTTGCAGATATCTGCACATACTTGCAATCAGAAACTAGCAACACTAACGGTATATATTGGAGTGTTGAAAACAATGGTATAGGCGAAGCATGTTTACTTGTTATTAATGACTTTGGTGAAGAGAATATACCTGGACTATTTGTAAGTGAACCTATGCGCAAAGGACATGTAAGAAAGTTCCGTAAAGGATTTAACACTACACATGGTACTAAAATTACAGCATGTAGTAGACTTAAAACTATGCTAGAGAATGATAAAATGACTATACACAGTAAACCTTTTATATCAGAGCTTAAAAACTTTGTTGCAACAGGTAGTAGTTATCAAGCTAAAGGTGGCCAAAGTGACGACTTAATAAGTGCTACACTACTTGCGCTTAGGATGATGGCAGTACTTAAAGACTGGGACCCGGCAATTTATAATACCTTCAATCAAGTAGATCAAATTGAAGATTACGAACCGCCCATGCCTATCTTTATTAGTAGTAGTTATTGATAAATACTTACATGTTAGATTTAGATAAAATAAGTGAAGAGTTGTTTAATAAGATACGCGGCCGCTTCAGTGAAGTAACTATCGGCGACCAAGAAGGAACTGTAACTAATGTTCCTAAGGATGCTAGGTATTTTGACTTTAAATACGATGAAGATAGTAATGTTAGCGTCAGCATAAGCGAAAAAGACGGGGTTACTGTTATGTACAGTAACGAACTGTTTAATAAAGAACAAAGTATTCAAAAAAGTAATTGGTATAGTTTCTTAAAAGAACTTAGGAGTTTTGCTAGGAAAAGACTTTTAAACTTTGACGTTAGGGATATCACAAAGTCAAATTTAAACAAAAGAGATTATAAATACCTAGCAACAAATTCCGGAGACGACAACATGACAGAATCAAAATTATACGGAACTGGTAAAGTAAGTTACCAAAACGTAGACAGCGCAAGAATAGTTATTAAGCACACTGAAAGTGTTAACCAAGAACGTGCAGGCGGACGCACACAAAAAATTGGAACTATTCATATTGAAAGTGTAGAAGGCGAACGCTTTAAGTATCCGTTCAAACATTTGAATGGTGCAAGAGCAATGGCACGACACGTAGCAGAAGGCGGTAATGCGTATGATGACTTTGGCAAACACATTGTTGGTATGTCAGAAGAGCTTAGTAAGCTAAAGAAATTTAAGAATCATATGTCAAGAAACGGTGTCATGGCCGAAGGTCTTGCAGAATACAGTGACGTAGTAAATGATCGTATTGACGCAGTAAAACGTACAGTAGAAACACTGCAACGTAAAAATGTATACGCAGAAGCAGTTGCAAATTTTGAATCAACTATACTTGAAGACGTTCCGGATGATGTTTCAAGTAACTGGATTGACCAACTTACTATTCGACAGTTTAACGAAGAACTATCAGATGTATTTCCGTATATCTATAAGCTAGTAAGCGAGCATACTAAAGCATTGTCACTTGGACCTCAAGAGTTATTGGGCGAAGCAGTTGGTCAACAGATTTTCTTAGACTTTCAAAAACATTTAACAGACATTGAACGTACAACCGATACTGAAGAATTTACTGCAAAACTTGAAGGACTAGGTTATAGAAGCGCCGACTCAGAAGACTATGAGATCGATCTCGACGATGTACCTGTTAATATTACAATAGACGCATTTGGTTCGGTACAAGAAGGCGAATTTAAAATTGTTAGTGTTGTTGGCGATGATGGCACACAGTATGTACTAGACCAAACTGACACTTGGGATATAGGTATGTATACTGATGCTTTCAGTGACGCATTAGCAACTGAGTCAGCAGAAGAAATTGGAATTGATGCACACTTTGACGGCATGATGGGACAGTTTGGCGAAGAAACAGCAGAAGAAACAATGGTATGTAAAGACTGTGGTGATGAAATGCACAAGCCCACATCAGATTGCAAACACGATTGTGATGATGAAAGCGGTAGCTGGTGGATGCCAAAATCCGAATCAAGCTACAATGAAGAAGAAGTTAGCGAAGCATACATTAACACAAGTAAAGATGCTATTGATGTACTAGGTGCATTACGTGGCAAAGGTAAAAAGATTGAACGTGGACAAGACGATGATCAAGGCAACTTAGCAAACGCATATGCAAACGATGTATGGGATGTATATAGTTTCATTGAAGCAAGAACAAAAGGCTTTAAAGGATTAGATAAATCTGCTATGGCATCTATTGAAGCAATGATGAAACTACGCGGCGAAGCTAAGAAATTAGAGCGTGACGCAGATTCGGGTAAGAACGGCAAGTTTGGTAATCAAATTGTAAACACGTTGTACCCTGTAATAGAGTACTTATACACAACTGACTTTGACAGAAATGCCAAAGAAGATGAAGCAGAATGCGACGATGATCCAGCAATGGGCAAAGAAGGCGCACCTGCACCTAAAGAGCAAAAGACTCCATTAGGTGAGTTTATTGTTAGTTACTACGACAGAGAAGCAGGCGAATTTCCAAAAGGCGAAACAGCAATACTTACTATGATCGAAAAGGACTATGGCGAACAGTATATTACTCCTGCTAAAGAGTTTATTGAGAAGTTGCAAGCAACTGTAGAACAACATCAAATGCAAAAACAACCACAGCAAATGGAAGCACCAGACACAAGCGAGCGTGACAGAATTCGTGAGTTAGCAGGACTACGCTAACCCACTTATAAGTTTTATTTCTTTTTCTTTAAAAAAGACTTGACATTGTTCAGTATCTGTTATATAATAATAACTGTGCTGTAACATTAAAGGCACT
>Ga0307488_10001151_pt1 | contig 22206 bp, 19 predicted proteins | sample SB02metaG_FD_202248 | JGI IMG/M metagenome (GOLD analysis project Ga0307488, IMG submission 202248) | Sea-ice brine microbial communities from Beaufort Sea near Barrow, Alaska, United States - SB 0.2 | ecosystem: Environmental > Aquatic > Marine > Coastal | place: USA: Alaska | collected... | reverse complement strand
TAGTAGGTTTTTTATTGGAAAAATTGATTTCCGTTTGTTCGGGAATAATGGGGGCTAAGAGCTTTTGTGATGCGCGTAAAACTTGCGTAATAGTCACATCACCGGAACCTACCTGAGCATATAAATCATCCAGTGATCTCTGCTTTAATGCAGTCAACAGACCTTCGAAATCAACATCTTGTATACCCAAGCGACGTAGTTCTTTATCTAAAATTGCACGTCCGTCCGCTATGTTTTGATCGCGTGCTTGTTCACCAAACCATTGTCGCACTTTTGCTTTGGCTCGCGACGTGTGCAGATAACCCAAGCCATCCATTAACCAATCACGGCTAGGGACGGTTTGCTTACCCGTGAGTACCTCTACCTGATCACCCGTTTTTAACATATGATTAAGGGGAACAATACGACCGTTGACTTTCGCACCACGACAACTATGGCCTATTTCGGTATGTACTCGATATGCAAAATCGAGTGGCGTCGCATTAACCGGTAAATCAATCACGTGACCCTCCGGCGTAAAAAGATACACTCGATCTTGTTCGACATTAGATCCTAGTTCATCGGTAAGGCCTTCAACCCCCAGCTCCTCATGCCAGTCCAGCACTTGACGCAACCATTCTATTTTTTTCTCGTAGCTATCCACTTGTGCGTCACTGCTATCGGTACCCTTATAACGCCAATGAGAGCATACGCCATACTCGGCTTCTTCATGCATGGCGTGCGAACGAATTTGTACTTCGATCACACGATTATTAGGCCCGATAACCGCCGTATGGAGTGAGCGATAGCCATTTTCTTTAGGCGCCGCAATATAATCATCAAACTCATGGGGGATATTACGCCACAAGGTATGCACGATTCCCAGTACTTCGTAGCAATCTTTAGTCGTAGGAACAAGAATACGTACCGCGCGAATATCATACACTTCAGAGAAGCCAATATTTTTACGTTGCATTTTTCGCCAAATACTATAGATGTGCTTAGCACGGCCATAGACTTCGGCATCAATACTGTTTTTTCGAATTTGAGTTTGTAAGCTATCAACCACGTAATCAATATAGTCTTCTCTATCTAAGCGCTTTTCGTCGAGTAATGTAGCAATACTTTTATAATCATTCGACATCAAATAACGAAAGCCTAAGTCCTCTAACTCCCACTTAACATGACCTATACCTAAACGATGGGCTAACGGCGCATATATATCAAATACTTCACGTGCGACTTTTCGCTTACGCTCTTCTGTGGAATTGTTAACCGCACGAACAGCACAAGTTCTTTCGGCTAACTTGATTAATGCAACCCGCACATCATCAATCATCGCAACGAGCATTTTACGCACATTCTCTGTCTGTTCTGCCGAACGCTGCCCGAGTGCCGACTCGCCAGAATCATTACGTAACTGGCTAATCGCCGCCATACCTACTACACCAATCACTAGGCTTTCGACTATGTCACCATAACGCTTTTTAATATCGGAGAGCGCTATTTTACGCTCACGTACACCTCGATAAACCACTGCGGCGATAAGCGCTTCTTGATCTAACTGTAATTCTGCTAAAATGTCGGCCATGTCTAAGCCAGCGATAAAACTACTCGCGTGCTGGGACCATAAATTATCTGCGGGGGTATGCTGTTTCTCGGCTTGCTGGACCAATGTAGCCGCAGTAATCAGCTGCTGTTTAGCAAATTCATTACCTCCTGACACAGTGGTAATATGTTCCGCCCATTGAGGAATGTCTATTTCACCACTCTCATCGAGCGGATAGTCATCTCTAACTTTAACCATGTGTGGTACTTATCCTGTTTTTAATGTCCGCTTTATTTTTGTACTACTCGTTTTTGCACTAGAAACAGATCGTGTTGATTTTTGATGGGTATTGCGAGATATCTTTCCCTTCTTAAATGAAGGATCAATCGTAAAGAGCGCCATAATTTCGACATGGGATGTTTGTGGAAACATATCCATCACGCCTAACTGAGCTAAGCGATAACCACTATTGACTAAAATACCAGCATCGCGAGAAAAGGTCGACGAATCACAAGACACATAGACAATACGCTGTGGTGATAGTTCATTGATTTTTTCACAAACAGCCTTAGCCCCGGCACGTGGCGGATCAAGCAATAGCGCATCAATAGTCAATGGGGTGACTGTAAAAGCAGAGTTTGCGGAATGTATATTGGTAGAACTCAGATCAGAACGTGGGTCTGAGCCTACCCCAGAACGTAGTAATGCTGTCCAACTATCTACCGCCGATAAATCCTTCACCATAAACGAAGCGTTGTTTATCTGATTCAATTTCGCATTTGCGGTCGCTCTTGCAACCATCGGGCTGATACCCTCTATACCTATGACATGTTTTGCACGCAACGCCAAAGGAAGAGAAAAATTGCCAATACCACAGAACAAATCAAGAATAACCTCATCGGACTGAGGGGCCAGCAATTCTATTGCCTGGCGTATCATTTGCTGATTGACGTGATGATTAGACTGAATAAAATCTTGCGGGTGAAACTGTAGATTAAGTGGCTTATCGGCGTTGATCTCATAGGATAACCTAGGGTCAGCCAACTGCCCTTCTGCATCATATAAACCTGAGCCTTTTTGGGGCTGAAACCATATATTTACCACAACCGACAAGCCATCAAGAAGCAACAATAGGGCCTGCTTATCAACGTTCGAGAGTGATCGTATATGTCGAACCACCACACCAATAGCGGTGGCCGTATTCACCAACTCAATATGCGACACCCCCTTCGCGGGGATACCCGACAACCATTCACGCAAAAGCGGCAACATCGGCTTTAGTGACGAGATCAACACCTCACAACGATCAGTATTCACAATGGCATGGCTATCGGCTTCGCGAAAGCCGAGCATAACTTCACCTGTTTTCGTATAATCCACGGCCAAACGTACTCGCTGACGATACCGATACTCTTGGTCACTTACAGGGGGCAACACATTATCTGGCACTACTGAAGACCAGCGAGATAACTGAGACAACACCGTTCGCTGCTTAAATGTGAGCTGATCCTGTATCGGCATATATTGTACTGAACAACCACCGCAACGAGAAAACACAGGACACAACGGCTCTCGGCGCTGTGGCGAAGCCACTATTAGCTGTCTAACACGTGATTCAATATAACGTGATGAACTATGCGTTACGGTAACCGTCACCGTTTCATCAACCAACGCGCCATCAATAAATAATGTTTGTCCGTTGACGGTAGCAATGCCACGACCATCATCAGCAAGGCGTTCTACAACGACCTTCTTATCGTGATCAATAAAACCTGTCGTCGCTGCTACCCCCGGCTTTCTCCGCGACTTATGCGACGCGGTAGATGATTTACTCTGTTTTCGAGATGCAGAACCTTTATAGCGAGAAGAAGACACGATTTAAGCACGCCCCTTTTTATTAGAAACCGAATCTTCATTAAAAACCCCTGAAGACAAATAGCGATCACCTCGATCGCAACCGATCGCCACGATCACTGCGTTTTCAACGGTCTGACTCAACTCCAATGCTGCCGCTACCGAACCGCCAGATGAAACGCCCAAGAAGAGGCCTTCTTGTTTAGCCAGCGCTCGCATGGCCACTTCGGCTTTGACTTGACTCATATTCACTGTGTGGTCTACATGAGTCGCATCAAAAATGGATGGAACATATGCTTGTGGCCAGCGGCGAATACCCGGGATACTCGCACCTTCTTCTGGCTGCAAACCAATAATCTGAATACTCGGATTTTGTTCTTTAAGAAACATCGACGTACCCGTAATGGTGCCAGTAGTTCCCATAGAACTGATAAAATGCGTGACATTACCGTGCGTTTGCTCCCATATTTCTGGGCCGGTACCTTCGTAATGAGCTAATGGGTTATCCGCATTACCGAACTGATCTAACACTTTACCCTTACCCTCTGCTTGCATTTTTTGTGCTAAATCCCGCGCACCTTCCATACTCGCTTCAGCACTTACCAGAATCAGTTGCGCCCCATAAGCGGTCATCGCCGCTTTACGTTCAGCAGTGGCGCTGTCGGGCATAATCAAAATCATACGGTAGCCTTTAATGGCTGCCGCCATTGCCAACGCAATCCCCGTATTACCACTAGTCGCTTCAATCAGCGTATCACCGGGGCTAATATCACCACGCTCTTGCGCTCGATTAATCATCGATAGAGCTGGGCGATCTTTCACTGAACCTGCTGGATTATTACCTTCTAATTTCACTAGAATAGTATTGCCGTTGATATTCGCGCCAAGCAAACGCTGCAAACGCACCAAGGGTGTTTTACCCACATATTGTTCAATCGTAGGATAGAGGGAAGAAGTCGCCGAGCTAGAAAAGGAGTGAGCATCATTCATAAAAACAAGCCTTGCCAAAATAAGTGGGCTATTTTACCCTTGATCGCATGGCTATAACACAGTGACGTGCAATTAAGTGGCTGTCTAACGCTTCATCAATGAACGACGCTGATCCTTTAATAGCTATTATCCAACGATTACTTAATTCGAAACATAGTACACTAGCGAGTGATCACATGATTAACCAGACGGATACTCATATGCATCAGCCCCCTCATAAAATAACAGCTTATTATTTACTCAACAGCTGCTTTTTAGTGATTAGCACTACGATGTGCTTACTTATTTATTTTTTAGTGACTCATTTTTATAAAGAATCGGCGCCATTAACTCAGCATTTAGAATTATTTACTCATCTACTAAGCGTTATTTTATTCAGCAGCTGTGTCGTTTTCGCTATACTCTCTTGGGTCTGCTTATGGGGTGCTAGCGCATTTAACAGAGCCTTTCATTCTCGAAAAATAGACACCCGACAAGAGGTGACGAGAACAACATCCCCACCTATATCTAACGTCACCGCAGAGCAAGCCACTGATAAAAAAAATAGCGACATATGTATCGATAATACAACAAGTCCTAACGCGACTATTCGTTTACTGATCGTCGATGACAATCCAGCCAACATCATGGTAATTGATAACTACTTACGCGCAGGTAATAGGCAAATAATGACCGCGACTAGCGGTGTAGACGCACTTCAACTATTTGAAAAAACACCTGCAGACATCATCTTTATGGACATAGAAATGGAGGGGATGAATGGTCCGCAAACATTAGAACATATTCGCGCACTAGAAAAACAGAACAGTCATACTCGCACAGCACGCACGCCCATTATTGCGGTGAGCGCGCATAATGCAGTCGATAAAAAAATAGATATGCTGCAACAAGGGTTTGACGATTACTTAGCGAAGCCTGTCGACCCAGAAAAACTTAATCACATCTTGCAGCGATGGCAATCTGTTAATAATAGAAATGGAGTGGATACACCTCCCTTATCAACCACACTCACATCGTCGACATATAAGAAATCAGCAGAAAAAAAACACAGGACGACTGCTCCCAGACACTACTTTTCTCAACGCAGGCATAATATTGACCGCCGACGTACTCTGGCGAATGATCACAAGGATTTACAGAAAATCGTCAACATCAAGTTGTCATTAGTGCATAGCAACCATGATAGTCAATTAGCAAAAGACATGTTGGAAATGCTTATTTGCCTGATAAAAAAAGAAAAGCAAATCATTATAGACTTATGCAAAGCCCAAGACTGGTCAAGACTGTATCAACTTAATCATAAAATATATGGCGGCAGTTCATATTGCGGCGTCCCACAATTACAATCCGCCAATAAATCCTTAGGGCGATTATTGCAATCGCAGCTCACTACGTCTCAAGCTGGAAAAGACAGCCCGGCCCAACCACAAGAGGGCATAACAAAACCCGATGGAGTAGAACAAGCGGTTGGCACACTCACTAAGGCTATTGACGCTATTATTTTATGGGACGAACAGCACGATATCGACATTATTTTTAATATTGATTAGCGCTATTCTTACTAGACTATAAACACCACCTAAGGCTCGCTACTCCACATGATTTTTTCCGCCAGATGACCTTTCAGTATTTTCACGAAACCGCACCAATGCGTTACCACATAACCCTAAACGAGCTATCGCAGCAGCCAACAGTAATACCACGCCCGCCATCACGAATAATAATTGTGGATTAATCCCCCATAAATAACCGCTCAGTAATGCACCTAGGGCACCCCCTGCGCCAAAAGTCACCGAACTGTATAGGGCGTTGCCTTGACCTGCGTTCTTACCTTTAAAAAACTGTCGAATCAACTCAATACTGGCTGCGTGAGCCGCCCCAAAACTAAACGCATGTATGCATTGAGCCAGTAATATCACCCACACAACATCTGCAAAAAACGCCGTTAGAAACCAGCGCATACTGGTGAGTAATAAACTCCAAAATAGCAAGTAACTGACTCCCATGGCAGGCATTAGACGATGAATAATCAGAAACAAAATAACTTCAGCGATAACACCCAACGCCCATAATAAGCCAATGGTAGTGCGTGTATAACCGTAGCTCTCCAAATACAAGCTAAAAAAGGTGTAGTAGGCACCAAAACTCAGTTGCAGAAAGAATGCTGCCATAAAGAAAGCAATAACAGCAGGCTGTTTAATAATCGCTTTGCATGAAATAGAAACATGGCTGATCTTCCGAGCGGGAGGCTCTGACAACAACGTACAATTAATAGTAATGAGGAATAACAGCACCCATGAAATGGGTATCAAATAAGCGATAGAAACAACATCAAACAAGAAACCCAACGCGGTGACCGATGCAATAAACCCGATCGAACCCCATACCCGAACACGGCTATAATGCTGACTATTTTCATCCAGATATTGAATCGTCAAGGTGTCAAATTGTGACAGTACTGCGTTCCAAAAAAAGCTGTAAAGAAAGGTAATAATTAAGATAGGGAGTAATGCTTGCCAAAAGAATAGACCGGCAAAAAATAATGTAGCAAGGCCCGAGCCTACGCCAATAATCAATAATCGCTTACCCGTACGATCACAAATCCACCCCCATAAATTAGGGGCAACAATTTTAGTCCCCATTAATACCGCGTTAACCAGGCCAATAGCATAAGCCGTCAAACCGATATCAGATAGATATAAACTAAGGTAAGGACTGAGTGCGCCCACAAGCGCAAAGTAAAAAAAATAAAAGCCAGACAGGCGCCAGTAGGGAATGCTCGATAATCCAACCATTAATACATTACCCAAACCGCCGCTGACTGATTAGCTTCTGACACTGAATCGTTTATTAATAACCGACTATTGATCGTCGGCTTGAGCGGGAATAATAGGAATATTATGTGAGACATCACCATTTTGGCCTCGATGGCGCAACAAGTGGTCTATTAGCACCAACGCTGTCATCGCTTCTGCAATAGGGGTAGCGCGAATACCCACACACGGGTCATGTCGACCTTTGGTAACGATTTCTACCGGCTCACCATTTACATCGATACTGCGCCCAGGAATATGTAGGCTAGAGGTCGGCTTTAACGCAATGTGCGCGATGAGATCTTGGCCTGTTGATATGCCACCTAGAACGCCACCCGCATTATTGGATAAAAATCCTTCTGGAATGATTTCGTCACGGTGTTCTGTGCCTTTCTGGCTCACCACGTCAAAACCTGCGCCGATTTCCACACCTTTAACCGCATTAATACTCATCAAACCGTGAGCCAAATCGGCGTCAAGACGATCAAAAATAGGTTCCCCTAGTCCTGGAATCATTCCACTCGCAACCACAGAAATTTTTGCGCCCACAGAATTACCTGATTTACGCAATGCCTGCATATACGCTTCCATCTCTGGCACTTTGTTGACGTCAGGACAAAAGAATGGATTGTTATGCACTTCATCCCAATCATGCCGTTCTGCTTTAATAGGGCCGAGCTGAGACAGATAACCACGTATCAATATACCGCAATGTTCAAGCAAATATTTTTTCGCAATCGCGCCAGCAGCTACTCGCATAGCGGTTTCACGCGCTGATGAACGGCCGCCACCACGATAATCGCGTACGCCGTACTTTTGCATATAAGGATAATCTGCATGAGCAGGTCGAAATTGATCTTTAATATTGCCGTAATCTTTAGAGCGTTGGTCGGTATTTTCTATCAATAGACCAATAGGCGTTCCAGTGGTTTTACCTTCAAAAACACCCGATAAAATCTTGACCTGATCAGGCTCTTTACGCTGGGTTTCATAACGATTTTTACCCGGGCGACGGCGATCAAGGTCACCTTGTAAGTCGGCCTCGGTCAATGCTAAGCCCGGAGGGCAACCATCAACAATACAGCCTAAAGCGATACCATGACTTTCACCAAAGGTAGTGGTGGTAAATAATTTTCCGAAACTGTTACCTGACATAGTGCGTTTAATACCTTTATGCTAATCAATAATTCCCTTTCGGGAAAGATTACTGCGGGGATCTCATCATTTATCGTCAATACTGATAACGACTAACAGAAGCACATTATACGTGATTCACACAAACTCTGCTTGATACGCAAGTAACTCCTGCTTACTGATAACAAACACGCCATGACCACCCGATTCAAACGTTAGCCACATAAAAGGCACGCTGGGAAACGCCGCTTCAACGTTTTCACAGCTATTGCCCACTTCAACAATCATGACGCCGTCATCGCTTAAAAAATTCGCCGCGTCTCTCAATAAACGCCGCGTAATATCTAAACCATCAGAGCCTGAACCTAAGGCAATAGCAGGCTCCGCACGATATTCGGCGGGCATACTATCAATATCGGCTTTATCCACATACGGTGGGTTCGTCACAATCAAATCGTATAGCTGCGGGGTGATTTGGTCAAACACGTCAGACTGTTGGGTCACAACACGCTCTGCCACGTCGTGACGCTGAATATTGTCCCGTGCAACAGCAAGTGCTTCTTTAGAAATATCACTCAAATCAACATATACGTTTTGAAGGTAAAGCGCCGTCGCAATACCAATACATCCACTGCCAGTACACATATCAAGTATGCGAATAGGTCGATCATCACTGCGGGCTGACAACCAAGGCTGGTAGCCCTGAGTAATTAATTCAGCAATAGGTGATCGCGGCACCAACACGTGCTCATTCACCGCAAATGAATAACCACAAAACCAGCCTTCACCTGTGAGATAAGCCGCTGGCACACGTTCCTCGATACGCCGCGTAAACAAGGCCGCAATAGCTTGCCATTCCGATTCGTTAAGTGCTTGATTAAATATGCTGGCATCCGCATCGAAAGGGAGTTCTAGTGAATAAAATGTCAGCCAAAACGCTTCATCACCAGCATTATCGGTTCCATGGCCAAAATATAACTCGGCTTTTTCAAACAATATCGCGCCATACTGAATTGCTTCAGCAATGGTATGCGGTCGTGTTATACCATCATGCGGTGGCTCGGCGAGGGAAGAATATATATTCATTATTGATATCACTATTACTGATCAAGTTGTCGGACTGGCGACAACAAACAAGAGTGGCGCGTTTTTAGCGAACATACAAGGTTTCGAGCTGGGTATACAGACGTTCATTACCTCGCCTAACGATGTACAGCGTAATGTATATGTCGGCGTGAGTTAACATCGGTTTTTCCAGCGCAGCCAGATTGTCAACGTCACCTGTTACTCCAGGCCCTCTCATCTCTTCAGTCTCGGCGATGACTTTTTGGCTTGGTATGCGATAAACGCTAAATATTTGAGAATCATCCGTACCATACAATTGTTTCACACCAAAATAGTCGTTCGCCCAATTATTACTTTCTCCGCACTGACGACCTTTGCAACCAAATAGTCGTTCAGCACTGTCAGGTATTTGCGCTTTATAGTAGAAAAAAACATCTTCTTCAACATAATCTCTTGGCATTTCGATAGTGTATCTCTGTAGCTGCCCCGATTGTCTTTGCCACTTTCGGGGCACCCAGCGATCATCTTTTTTTCTATACTTATCTAACGCAATAATATAATCTTTTTCTATATAATTGGAATCTTTTAACACTTGAGCTTGAGGATGCAGTGTCAATGCAAAAGCCTTATCAGCAACTGCTTGTTGAGGCACAAATAACACGAAAACAGCTGCTGCGATGACAAATAAAGAGGCATATTTTATATGCAGACCGGAGGGATATCTTGTTATCACAATAAGTTATCTCGCTGTGTGATGAATAAGTTTAGGTAGGAAAAGGTTAATATTTTAAGCCAATGCGGACGAAAACACCTTTTTATACGTACCGAAAAAGATTAATGATGAGCTGAGAATAAAAAACTGTGTATCACTTTACGTACATCAGATGCGGCTTTTTCAGTATGTAAAAAGTGGCCGTCATCAAACACATCGACTCTTGCGGCAAGCTGTTTCGCCAAAGCGTCACATTGCGCCACAAACTCATCTGGAGCCTGTTTTACTAAGCCTTGCGCGCCTAACAATAATAGCGAAGGTATTTGGGCATTCACAATACTACATACAAATGCTTGCAAAGTGTCCTGTGAAAGTCCAACACCCGACAAGCTCCATAATTTGCTGTCCGAATGCCAGAAATACTTTCCTTCCAACTCGGACAATCCACGCACCGCTAATTGCTCAGCAGTGGTTTCACTAACGGGGGCAAAACGACTAGCACAACGCGCAGTAATAGCGTCTTGGCGAGACGAAAAAAGTGTCGCTTGTCGTTGAATGCGATACTTAATTTCTGTAATACTACCTTGGATACGTGCAATCGCAGATTCGCTTTCCGTTAAGGGCGGGATAATGGCGTCAATCATAATTAAATGCGATATACGCTTTGGATACGTACCCGCGGTCAACAAAGCGATCATCGCGCCACGAGAGTGGCCCATTAACGCAAAAGTGTCCCACCCCATTTCGTCAGCTATCGCATAAATAGCCGCCGTGTCACTCCAAAGTGGGTAGTCGTCTAGACCTAACTTATGATCTGACAACCCATGTCCAGCAGAATCAATCGCTAGGCATTGCACACCTTCGAGTTGCGGCGCCAACGCTGAGAAACTCCCGCTATTATCCAGCCAGCCATGAAGCGCTATAACCGGCAACCCACTTTTATCTCCCCATAATTGAGCCGCATAAGTGAAACCATTAAAGGTAAATTGCTTTTCTATCGGAGACCCCTTACTGATATGTGACAAAGCGCCCGTGGGCGAGGAAGGATTAGGCAACAGGAACTCGCTTACAATATTAAGAATGAACGGGCTGAACACGAGCAGGCTGGTGCAACCATTCTAGATCACAACACCCATTAGCATAAGTTTGAGTTGTTACACACGCTAACGCGCCGGTACTCATACGATAACGACCGGGCTCAAGCCCCGCTAGACCGTCTACCAAGATACCCACTAGTGGCTGGTGACTGACAATCAGTACAGTGGTTTCACAATCGCCGTTAAGTGCTTCAAGGGTATCTACAGGATTACCGCTAGGCGATAAGAAAGGCCAGGTAATGATCGGCTTTAGCAATTGCTCGGACACTAGTTTGGCTGTCTGCTGGGCACGCACGTAGGGGCTTGCCCAGATGACATCAATGCCTTTTAAAGCCGATGAATAATCCGTGACCACCTGAATAACATCTTCCCTACCTTGCTGAGTTAGCTCACGCTGCGGATCGGTGTCAGCTTTAGCTTGCGCCTCACCATGGCGCATAATGAATATATTCACGTATGGTTCCTTATTGTTAAGGTTGGGCTTACTGGGTATTAGGCTATCCCCATCACCGCTCAATATCTCGACTTAATTTACGTCGTTGTTCAAGTCATCATTAGGCCAATCACTAAACGGGAATGGCTTTTGTTCCTTGTTGTACGTTAGAAATTGTAGTATCTGAAACAAGTACTGCGATAACTGACCACCAAACGACTGTAACCGGGTTTCACTTGATCCAGTGACCAAGGCAAATACAAATTGGATTAAGATGAGCACGGCAGCGACATACGCAGCGACAGAAGCAATTACTGCAAAAAGCATCATAAACACAAATCTCAACCAGTGGTCTCGGGACAGTAAACGGGCTTTTAGCGCATTAGATTGATCATTACTGACCGATGCTCTATCTGAACTTTTCTTGGGTTCTGCATGGTCATTAATCGTCTTGTCAACGACGGCTGACCCTTCAACAATTTCACCGTCCGTAATCGAATCATCTGAGGAATCTTTATTAATCATGGTAGTACCCTTTCATTTAGTTACTTCATTGAGTTATTTTATCTAGACTACGCTGATAACGTCACCTCTTCGCGGTAGCGGTATCAATAAGGAGCGCAAACAGTCACAGCACCATTTAACTACACACGGCTAGTTAGAGCGACAATTAAACCAATGATACCGCCAAAAACACCACCCCAAACGACTAACCAACCAAGGTGGCTCCTGATCATAGTTTGAATAATATCCTTCACTAACTCTGGCGTTAGCTCATTTAAACGTTTTTCAATAATATCACTGACTTTGCCCTGCATACCACCTGCAAGATTCGAATGGCCGAGTTCATCATGCAGCACAGCAACGAACGCTTCACTCTGGGTTATTTCGATAACGACTCGCTTCATTTTTTTAATGAACGGTTCCTTTAGAGGCACTAATGCATCACTACCACCTACCATAGCCAACATACCGCCTAAAGAAGAGTTTTCAATAACATCAACTAAACCATCGAATACCGGCGCAAGGTCTACTTTAGCAATAACTGGCGCTAAGTCTACAGTACTTAATTTATCTGGGCCTTCAGACAAAAATTGTTCAATATTTTCTTTGGTAAAAAACTGCTCCATCATTAAGTGACGAAGACCCATTTTAAACTCTTCAAACCGAGCAGGAATGACCCCTGAGCCATACAAACCGGGGACCTTCTCAAACAGCATATGCACGGCTAACCAATTAGTAATGGCCCCAGAAAGTGCGAACATACCTACCGTAAGCACTAAATATTGATTCAAAAAGTAACCCACTAAAACACACATTAAAGCACTAACATTAGTCACAATACTTTTATTCACGAAAGGTTTATTCACAATACATCTCATATAGTTTAACGTTGATTCACAATGCCAGTAAAATTATCATTATTTGAGTTAGCGCCCCGAAGAGGACGGAGAGACTGATAAACTCGTAAAGTTGACGTCATCATTATTATCGCTAGTCATTAGCTGAGCAATAATATGATCTAGAGGTTGTTGATCAAACATTAATGCATAAAGAGCAGACGCTAGTGGCATATATACTTGCATTTCGTCCGCCTTTTCTTTGACTAGCCTCAGGGTATTCACCCCTTCGACGACTTGCCCAATGTCTTCTACCGCTTGTGTGTAACTTTTTCCGCAACCCAACGCGTATCCTAAACGATAGTTACGACTCAGATTGGAGCCGCAAGTCAGCATCAAATCACCGACACCCGCCAAACCTAGTAACGTCATAGGGTTTGCGCCCATATGGTGGGAAAAGCGTCCCATTTCGGCCAGAGAACGTGTCATTAGCATCGCTAATGTATTCTGTCCACAGTGCCTAGCTTCTGCCATACCCACTATAATCGCATAAATATTTTTTAATGCGCCAGCGAGCTCCACACCGCAACAGTCATCATTGCTATATACACGAAAAGTAGATGAGCATAGGGTGGTTTGCACGCGCTCAATAAGCGAGGCATTGACACTGGCAATAACCGAACCCGTTAACTGCTGCTGAATCATCTCTTTCGCAAAGTTAGGCCCACTAAGGACGCCTATGGGGTGATACGGTAGCTCTTGCTCTAAAATTTGGCTCATGAGGCGAAAACCATCGGCGTCTATGCCCTTAGTCGTACTGACGACGCATGCCGACTCAGCTAAATAAGGCTTCATCTGACACACTACCTCACGGAATACCGAGCTTGGCACCGAGATGAAAACGAGTTCACATTGGGCCAGCGCTTGCTCCATATCTGCCACAACGTGAACGAAGGCATGTAGAGTAAAGCCGGGGAGGTACTGAGTATTCTCTCGTGAAGACTGGATTTCGTTAGCGCGCACAGCATCACGCATCCATAAATACACAGGAAAATCATTTAAGCCGATCGTGCTGGCGAGGGCCGTACCAAAACTGCCACCACCGATAACGGCTACCTTAGGAAAGTGATTCATAAAATTATTATCATTAGTAGTGAGTGACTAGTCATTCATGCCATCGTGCGCACGTCATTATATTACAAATCACACAGCACGATGACTATAAAGCATACGGCATATACCCAAAAAGCAGCAAAGTATCACTTCACTGCTTTTTGAACAACCACTGCTGCCATCACATAATGGCAAAACAATGATTAGTGGCTAAGTTCTAATAACAAGCGGTTTAGACGTTGAACATAAGCTGCTGGGTCATCTAAGTGACCCCCTTCTGACAATGTAGCTTGATCAAAAAGAATATTCACTAAATCACCAAAGCGGTCTTCATCCATTTCTTGATCCAACTTTTTCACTAATGGATGTTCTGGGTTTAGCTCAAATGTTGGCTTCGTCTCGGGTAGAGATTGGCCCGCTTGTTCCATCAAACGGCGCATTTGCGCACCCATATCATCTTCACCGACCACCACACAGGCTGGCGATTCGGTCAACCGATTGGTTAAGCGTACTTCAGCGACCTTGTCATCCAAGACTGACTTAGTACGCTCGACTAGGCCTTTCAGCTCTTCATTGATTTTTTCTTGCGCTGCTTTTTCTTCTTCGGTGTCTAAGTCACCTAAATCAAGGGAGCCACGCGCCACATCTTGTAATTGCTTGCCATCAAATTCTCGAAGATGGCTCATCATCCAGTCGTCTACGCGATCAGACAACAACAACACTTCAATGCCTTTCTTGCGGAAAACTTCAAGATGCGGACTATTTTTCGCCGTATTAAAGTTTTCTGCAGCCACGTAATAAATTTTATCTTGCCCTTCTTCCATGCGGCTAACATAGTTTTCTAATGACTGATCCGGCGTCGAAACGTCAGTATGAGTCGTAGCAAAACGTAATAACTTGGCTATTTTTTCTTTATTGGCAAAATCTTCACCAGGACCTTCTTTTAATACTTCGCCAAACTCTTTCCAAAATGCCGCATATTCTTCTGGTTTTTTCTTCGCCATTTTATCAAGCATATCTAATATACGCTTAGTCAATGCAGCACGCATTGCGTCGATATTAGGATCTTTTTGTAATATCTCACGAGATACATTGAGTGATAGATCGTTAGAGTCCACTATCCCTTTCACAAAACGTAGATACATAGGCAAGAATTGCTCGGCCTCATCCATAATAAACGTGCGCTGAACATAAAGCTTTAAGCCACGCGTGCCTTCGCGATTGTATAAATCAAAAGGCGCTTTTTTCGGAAGATACAACAAGCTCGTGTAATCTAACTTGCCTTCAACACGGTTATGGCTCCACGTTAATGCGTCTTGATAATCATTAGATACATGTTTATAAAACTCTTGATATTCTTCATCTTTGACGTCGGAACGAGAGCGTGTCCATAATGCCGTAGCTGTATTGATAGTCTCATCTTCTGGGGCCTCGGGCTCTTTGCCCTCTTCTGGCTCGCCTTGCGCTGCTTTCTGCATAATAACCGGTAGTGAAATATGATCCGAATACTTTTTGATTACCGAACGTAAACGCCAACCATCTGCAAATTCAATAGCATCGTCTTTCAGATGAAGAATAATGGTAGTGCCACGATCTGCTTTTTCAATGGCTTCCACCGTAAAATCAGCATCTCCTTCGCATTCCCAATGCACACCTTCCGCGGGTGGTACACCGGCTTTACGGGTCAATACTTCTACTCGGTCGGCGACGATAAATGAAGAATAGAAACCTACCCCAAACTGGCCAATCAACTGCGAGTCTTTTTTATCATCACCCGATAAGTTATCTAAAAACTGGGCGGTGCCTGACTTGGCAATAGTACCCAAATGGCTAATGACATCTTCGCGAGTCATGCCAATGCCATTATCACTAATAGTGACGGTTTTGGCTTCTTTGTCGAAGCTTACACGAATCGCCAACTCAGGATCACCTTCATACAGGTCACCATTTTTCACCGCTTCAAAACGCAGTTTGTCAGCGGCATCGGACGCATTAGATACTAACTCACGAAGAAATATTTCCTTATTAGAGTAAAGTGAATGGATCATTAGCTGTAATAGTTGCTTGGCTTCTGTTTGAAAACCTAATGTTTCTTTTTTGGCAGTGGCTGTTGCAGTCACAAAAAACTCCTTAATATTGATACTGGGGATGAGTAATATGGGTAGTCAATAAAGATCTAATAGTCACCTTATCGACTGCTCAAGAAATGAGATGTAACCTATATGGGGCAGGGACATTAGATTTCAAGAGCTGGCACTTTTCCTCTATCCACAAAAACCTGGGAATGCTACCATTTGCTCAATCCGGTGAGGTCAAAAACACGGGCCGACACGCCAGTAATGTGACCAACAGTACCTCCGTTAACACAACTCAGAATTGAGCCACATTCAGCAAAATGACAATGAACATCACATGAACAAAAAAACACCTGTTTCACCTCATCCGAAATCGACTCCATCTGCACTCTCAATTCAATACCCCTCGGTTTGGCGGCGTTTTGCGGCCATTATTTATGATAGTTTATTGGTTGCTGCTTTAAGCATGGGTTATGGCGCATTGGGCTTGATTATCACTCACGAAACCAATGGTGCCGATGCGGTAGAGATCAACAGTCATTTTCACTGGCTATTTCAACTGGGTTGGCTCGTGGTGATTATTGGGTTTTTCAGCTTTTTTTGGATGCGAGCGGGACAAACACTGGGCATGCGCGCGTGGCGCTTAAAAATTGTTAAAGAAGAAACTCAGCAAAAGCCTTCACTGATCCAGTGCCTTGGACGATGCCTATTAGCGCCATTTAGCTTAATCGTGTTTTTTATTGGGCTAATACGTAACGACAAGCAATGTATTCACGACCTAGCCACAAAAACCCAAGTCGTGTTGCTACCCAAAGACAAATAACCTTGCGGGGGAGCTTAATTGGACTACTGGACAGAGGGGTTTGGGTAGAGGTTTTGAATAAGGGGCCCGGTTAAAGCCATGTCACTTATAGGTTTTTCTATCAAAGGGCTTACTATTCGTTACACCGCTTAATTATGCAAATAGCCAACGTGGCTACTCACTCAGCATTAGCGTGTTCGTGCTAGTAAAAACAAGCCTAAGACAAAACAAAAAGTGATGGGGAGTAGTACTGCGAACAGTGGAGAGATACCGTATAGCAAGCTTGCAGGCCCTAGCAGCTTTTGTGTTAACTGGAAGCCGATCCCTACAACTACACCAGTGAAAATACGATAACCCATAGTGACCTCTCGTAACGGGCCAAATATAAAAGACACTGCTACTAGCACTAAGCTGATAATCACTAATGGTTGCAAGACTTTACCCCAGTAAGCTAGTAAATACTTACCATTATCTACTTTTTGCTTTTCTAAATATTGAGCATAATCGTATAGTTTAGTGATCGCTAGATTATCGGTATCTTGTACCAAAATTGTCAGTAAATTGGGGGACAACTCCGTTTCCCACACTTGTGAAGGGTAACTTTTTGTAGTGACTAACGAGTTACTCTCGCCAGCAAATACATCGACTGGGAATAAAGTTTCAATCACTCCTTCTACTATCCATTGCCCATTGGTGTACAACGCTATTTTGGCGAAACTAGAAGAAACTAACCGCTGGTTATCATCGTACTGATAACGAGTCACGCCTAACAATTTGCCATTAGCTTGCACACTGTTAAAATGCATAAACAAATTGTTTTCGCGATTCCATACTCCACCCTTAGCACTCGAAACACTATTATTGCCCTGTAATAACGAAGAGCGACGGCTTTCAGCATACTGATCTGACACGGGAATAACATACTCGGCAAACAATAACATCGCAGCAATAAACCACAAGACTGGCTTAAGAACCGCCCACGTTATACGTAATAAGCTTACACCTGCTGCACGCATCACCACCAATTCACTGGTTGACGCCATGCTGCCCAAACCAACCAGCGCACCGACCAAACCTGCAAAAGGCATATACTGATAAAGGCTAGAAGGTATCGCTAAAGTGACGTAAATTAATGCTTCGGTAAAGGGATAGGTGTCGGTTAAATTACCTAACTCATCAATGAGTTTCGCCAAAATATCTAAGGCACAAATGACTAATAACACCGCAATGATCGATGCGACGGTAGTCCGGAAAATGTATGCATTCAATAAGCGCACAGTAATAACCTATTTTTTCCGAGTGAGTTGCGGGATAAGCTTTTGTGGCCATGCGAACCACTGTTTTTTATCAAACAGCAGTACTATGGTCAATATAAGGAAGGTACCGTGAACGCTCCAGAGGCCTATAAAAGGAGAGAGCCTCAACTCTTCAATAGCACCTCTTGCACTATTGAGTAAAACTAAATAGATAAGGTAGAGCAGAATCGCGGGGAATAACATTACATAACGTCCGCGGCGCGGATTAGTATGACTAAAAACAACCCCTAATAAGGTCACAATCAGAACTATTAAGGGCGAAGATAAGCGCCACTGTAAGGCAGCCTGGTGATCAGGTAACGTTGACCCCACCAAGTCAAAGGTGGGCAGTCGGTTAACTTTATTATTGGTAACAACAATTTCACCCTTAACATCCACATGCTGGCCGAACTCTTCAAACTCAGTAATACGGTAGTTAGCCTGCCCAGGCTGCCCTTCGTAGCGCACACCATTCTTAAGGACTAAATAACGCTGATCGGTATCACCCAGCAGTTTATATTCAGCCACTTTTGACCGTACCGTCATTAACGCCTCATCTTTCCCCACATTCATATTAGCGAGAAAAAAAGCATTCAGCTGTTCTCGGTTATCACTGACATTCTCAGTATAACTCACTAGACTTTTATTGCGCGAGACTTGGAAACGCGCTTCCTGCATCGTCTCAAAATCATTTCTTGCTTGCTGCTGAGCTAATATTTTTTCAGCCTCATGTAATCCCAAAGGCGTAAGCCATAAACTGAGAGACGCAATGATGACAGTCACGATGGCTGCGGGTATGTAAGTCCATTGAATCAGCTGTTTACGACTCACGCCACAAGAAAAAAGCACTGTCATCTCACTGTCGGTGTATAGACGTCCATAAGCAAGTAAAATTGAAACGAAAAAACCCAACGGTAAAATCAATTCTACAAAACCAGGCAAGCGATAAAACATAACGGCAAATAGTACGCTTGCATCTATCTTACCCGCAGCGGCTTCTGCCAAATACTTAACAAAGCGGCCACTCATAATAATGACCAGCAACACACTGGTCACCGCAAAGGTAGTTTGCAAAACTTCTCTTGATAAATAACGTAGAATAATCATATGTCTCATCATCTCATTTTTTACCCATAACCGGTAGATACGAATGATTTTTTAGACGACTATTTATATATTTGCTTAGGTTGCTGTTTACCTGCCTGATTATTATAATGATCGTATAAACCTGCTTATTATTTTTCTAAGCTCAGATATAACAACGCAGTCGTAACAAAGAACTATGGTTTATCCACGCAACATGAGACTGTTACGCTATACTATTTCGCAGTTCTAACAGACATCGGCACCCACGACCTCAGTAGCTTTTCAGACAACGGCCACTACATCTATCAACGTCTCTACAACGTAGAGCCCAAGGAACATCTATGAGTTTTTCGGTAAAAACAACACCTGTCAATAACTGTAAAAGTGACTGCATTGTACTTGGCGTATTCGCCAGTGAAAAATCAAAACCAGGCAATGCACTGTCACTGCCTAACAATGCGGGTTTGTTAGAGAAAGAGTGTCGTATTTCGTTACTTAAGGCATTTGACACCAGTGAATTTAGTGGTCAAGTAGGGCAAACCGTTGTATTTCATCAGCCTAACGAAGGTATACACAAAGTCATATTAGTGGGAATGGGCAAGCAGAGCCAATTAACCGCCACCACATACCGCACTAGCACCGATAGTTACGCCAGCGCCATGGTTAAAATAGGCGTTAAAAAAGTTGATATCTTTTTAGATGATGTCGTTACTGATGGCTTTTCTTTATCGCAACAAGCGCAATACTGTGCCGAAAAAATCACCCATGCTTTTTATCACTTTTCAACCTGCAAGAGTGACAAGAAACCACTGCTGCTTCCTAAGGTACAGTTCCACATCAGCAGTACGGTAAAGCCAGCAGGCATTAAAGATGCATTGATGGTAGGTGCCGCTGTTGGTAATGGCATGAATGTGGCCCGAGAACTAGGCAATTTGCCTGCTAATATATGTACTCCGACTTACTTAGCCAACGCAGCGAGGCAATTGGCGAAAACCAATAAAACGCTCTCCACTACAATTTTATCCGAAAAACAAATGGCCGATCTAGGAATGGGGTCGCTATTATCAGTATCCGTGGGGAGTAAAGAACCCGCCCATCTCATTATTATGGAATACAAGGGAGCGGCTAAATCACAACGCCCTCACGTATTAGTTGGTAAAGGGATTACTTTTGACACTGGCGGTATTAGCCTGAAACCAGGTAGCGCAATGGATGAGATGAAATTTGACATGTGTGGTGCAGCGAGCGTATTTGGTACCATGAACACACTGGTCGACTTAGCTCCCAAGATCAACGTAGTAGCCATTGTTGCTGCTGCCGAAAACATGCCAAGCAGCACTGCAACTAAACCGGGTGATGTAGTTACCTCGATGGCGGGAAAAACCATTGAAATTCTCAACACCGATGCCGAAGGACGTCTGGTGCTGTGTGATGCACTGAGTTATGCCGAACGCTATAACCCTCAGACAGTGGTCGATATTGCCACGCTCACAGGCGCTTGCGTGGTAGCGCTAGGCGGACATGCAACAGGCTTGTTCAGCAATAACCAACAGCTTGCCCAAGACTTGTTAGCTGCGGGGCAGCACACGGGAGATAGAGCGTGGCAAATGCCATTATGGGACGACTATAAAAAACAGCTAAAAAGTAATTTTGCTGATTTAGCAAATATTGGTGGCCGCGAAGCGGGTAGTATTACCGCTGCGTGTTTTTTATCTTACTTTACCGAAAGTTACCCATGGGCTCACTTAGATATTGCGGGGACTGCGTGGTTATCGGGCGCTAATAAAGGCGCGACCGGTAGACCCGTTCCGCTACTCACTCATTACTTGCTCGAAAAAGCCTCCGACGCTGAAAATACCCCAGAGAAAAAAGTAGACAAGGTAATGAAGGTTGCGAAAGCATCAAAGGCAACGAAGTAGCCTATTATTATGACTGAGATTGACTTTTACATTTTGCAAGACAACACTCTTGCTGCCCGTGATCACTTTGCATGCCGATTAGCAGAAAAAGCATTGCACACCGGGCGGCAGATAGTGATTCGCGTCAACAGCCAAGAACATCCCGACTCTATGAGCGACTACCTGTGGTCATTCAAACCTGAATCATTTGTACCCCACACCATAGCATCTGAAAGTAAACCATCAGTGGCCGGTATTGTTATTGATTGGCAAGGGCATACTGAAGCATACCATGATGTGATTATTAACCTGCAACAGGACGTACCTAAAGAGTTTAGCCGCTTCAATAAGCTTTCCGAAATTGTTGTACAAGATAAGGCTCTATTGGCAACTACGCGGGAGAGCTATCAGTATTACCGTGATCGGGGCTACCCCCTGAAATCGCATAAATTATAAAGCCGTATCTTTAACCCTACCGATTGCTCATCTGATTTAACTGCAGTATTCTTCCCGCTAGTGTCTATTCTTAAGTGGCTTGTCGTGAGGAGAAGAATGAGTGCGTAGTGTTGCATTACTGAATAGTAGCGCCTGCTTATTAGAAACAACTCCCGCTAGCAATATGAAGGTGGCGGGGTTAAGTTTTCAGCAGGAAACCACTATTTATGGATCACTATTTATGGATCACTATTTATGGATGGGCACCCGCTAGCCTTAAAAACTTTTCGCATACACACCCAACCCGTAATAAAAGTAGAGGTGTTGAGTAATGACCACAAAAGATCTACTCAAAAAAAAACGGCATATATTGCTCACTGAGCTAGAGTCTATCAAAAACCTGTTGGGTAGCGGTGGCGAGGCAGAAGATAACATTCCTCTGTTAAAAGACCCCCTACCTTCGCCATCACAAGAGGCAGCGTCGCAAAACGTTTTTTTCGCTGCCACAGTGAAGAATACGATTAATCATCATCAAA
>Ga0307488_10001150_pt1 | contig 22218 bp, 12 predicted proteins | sample SB02metaG_FD_202248 | JGI IMG/M metagenome (GOLD analysis project Ga0307488, IMG submission 202248) | Sea-ice brine microbial communities from Beaufort Sea near Barrow, Alaska, United States - SB 0.2 | ecosystem: Environmental > Aquatic > Marine > Coastal | place: USA: Alaska | collected... | reverse complement strand
CGCGCCGCGCCGTAATAATGTTGCTGGCCGCTTAAGTCGGCAGCGATGTCCATACCATTATTCGCACAACCTGACTCTTTAGATTCCACAGCACGAATAGCATTGATACTACCCGCTCCCTGCTGGAAAGGGCTATATGCTAATTTCCCATTAACCTGCGCCATAGTAGTGCTGCCCAGAAGACGACATTTCACATCATTGGCACTGAGGCCTGGGTCGTTTTGCAACATCAGGGCGACAATGCCGCTGACGACACCCGCAGATTGTGAGGTACCGGACATAATAAAGCCATCTTCACCCACCCTATACTGGGGGAATTTACGCGGTACGTACATCTCTTCACTGGCCAAACTAAACATATGGCCACCTGGTGCCACCAGATCAGGCTTAATAAAGGCTTCGTGTGTGGGGCCTTGTGATGAAAACGACAGTAAGGTGTCATCATTTTCGTTATCTGGGGTATAATTATCACTGATGGCACCGACACTAATCACGTAAGGTATATTGGCAGGCACCCCAATAGTCATGGCTTTCGGGCCGGTATTGCCCGCAGAGGTCACGACCACGATATCCTTTTCCCATAACGCCATAACCGCTTGGTTAATAGGATCTTCCCAATAATGCGAACGCGGCGGGCCACCAAAGGATAAATTCACGACACGTATATTCAGGGCTTCATGATTATCGGCTATGTATTGCAAGCCGCGTAGCACATTCAAATAGGTACTGTGCCCGTCTTCGTAAAATGCCTTAACTACCACTAAGTTGGCATCAGGCGCGACCCCCTGATAATAACTGCGGGTTTGTCCATCAACGACAACAGGAGCGCTGTTAGCAATAATGCCGGTGATATGTGTGCCATGACTGTTTTCATCGGTGACACTTAGCGCAGCAAGCTCAATATTGTCAATCGCATTGAAGGCGGCCTTTATCCTGGTATTGTTCACGGTGTCTTGACTGAGCGCGCTATGAGCCGCCCAAAGGCCACTGTCGACAACGGCGACTGTCACATTTCTTCCGGTAATGCCTTTTTCATGGAGCTCGTTGGCACCGATTTTGTTGACGTAATAGCTGTTACTATCACCTTCATTCGCTTGGCTGTCGTAACCTTTGACTAAACTTATGTCACAGGCTTCTTTAAAATGGACGTCTATGGAAAAATCGCTTTGCAAATGATTTTTAACACCACTGCCTGCAAACGTGACTTCAATCGTAATACTTTCAAAAGGTTGTAATTTTGCAGAATCCATTATGTCAACAGATAAATGTTCTGAATCAGCGTTTATGACTCCGGAATAGAAGGGAATACCGTCCACTGTAACGGCAAAAGAAGACTCTAACTCTTTGGGCCATTTGAATGACATATTTTCAACTACAGCTTGTATGTCCCGAGCGTTATACAAATTCCAACGAATACTATCATCGGTTAACTCGGCAACATGGCTGCCATATACCAGGCAGTTTTGAAGAGAGCCCGAGGTGAAAACAGCTTGATTTTCAGTGACTGAATTTAACTTTGATAGCGTTTTCAGTAACTCTAATTGCGTGTCGTTAACCCGCACCCCTATTCCGTTAATGAGGGGCAGTTCATGGGTGACAATCCCCCCCAACTTTATTACTCGCTCTCGCAATATGCTAATTTCATCACCTTGCAGCAAGACTTCGTGGTGCCTTTCCAACATAGGCCTCAAAACCGGTTCCTGTTTTGAGGCCTCTAAAGACTCTGGGATGCTATGGGTATTGTTTGCTTTTACAATATCACTTACCCCAGAAACGGAATCAGAATCAGAATCAGCAATGAATAAAACACTAAAACTAACTAACCCTACAAACAACGCTAGTATCTTCTTGCTAAATGTCAATTTCAAATTACATCCCCATCTAAAATTATTGGCCATAGGACAGACATCAAAATCATAGAATATTAAATATTGCCTGTTATCCTCTCAAGTTGTGCAAATTAAATGCCAATACGCATAGTGTTGATTTTTATATGTTTTTATTTAAATTGAAAAATATGACAGTATTGAATTAATAATTTTGAATGCAATAAATGAATGCGACATCACTTTGGTTGCAGTCAGTTTTTAATATTTAAAGTGCGACGCATTAACAACAGATGATCCATTGAAGCTTAAGAAGGCAGTATTTCCCGTATATCTATTGTCTGTTTTGCCAGTATTTGGTTTTCTGTAAAGATTATTGCTGAGACCAGTAAATCGATATTATTTAAATATTAAAGTGACTTTATACTCATAATATAATTAACCTCCACGTCGAATGACAGTGCATCGAGTTGTCTCAGCATGTTACAGGAAGTGGCGATCCTCTATAGCTCTGTTATTAATGGCCAAGAAGCAGGAATATCAAGTACATGTATGCTTTTTGGAACTGAAGCTTGGACTTTTCTGTCACACTAAGGGCTGTAGCTGCTCACTTCGGTTGTTATTAGATATAACAGTTTCAACCTAAACGTTGACTTTTTAGTGCTTGCACAAATGTTAGCAAGGCCAATTCCGCTAGCACTAGTGACCTTCGTGCGGAACAAAGCGAAGGCATTCCAAAAAAGCACTACGCAAAGCGCTCAGTAACGCCGACCGCATCGTTCAAGAACTGAATAACAGTTGCACTGACCCTTCTGGCCAGTAAGAAACTACTGAAGTAGCTATAAGTGAAACTACCGAAAATGAAAAGCAGCAGAAATGCCTGAAACAGTAAAACAGCTGAGAGAACAAAAATAATCTAAGATAATTCAGGTTCTGGACTGCGGAGTAAAGTTGTTAAAACAGTTGAAACAGTTGAAATTTTAGCGCCATATGGAAACATTCATATTGGCTGCCTCAATAAGTCGCGATTTCTCTATTCGAGAACAACTATTTATTCTTAGCTGTAGTCTTAACTCTGCTCGTCAAGAAGCAGTTTTGAACCAAGAAATATCAGCACACTACCTGTTATGCCTTCCATCCATTTCAACGCTACAGGGCTAGCAAAAAAACGTTTAGCGGAGCTAACAGCTCCAGCAAGGCCGCATTGCCAGATCATAGCAATGACAAAATGTATTCCGGCCATGGTCATAGCTTGCAATAGAGGTGAGTATTGTGGATCGATAAATTGCGGTAGAAACGCCAGATAAAAAACCGCAGTCTTTGGATTTAATACGTTTGACAAAAAGCCCTCTTTGAGTGAGCGTCTAACACTAGACGTTCTGGCTACGGAGTCATCAATCGTTAACCCTGAGTGACTTTTAAAGGCCGCTTTTAACCCTCCAATGCCCAACCAGATAAGGTAGGCGGCACCTACCAATTTCATTGCTAAAAAGAGTTCTGACGACTGCAGTAAAATTGCCGAAATACCTACAGCCGAAAACGTCGCATGCACAAAAAGCCCAAGACAAATACCAAGGCTAGTGACAACACCATCCCTACCGCCCGAACGACTGGTATTCTTTATCACCAGCACCGTATCGATCCCAGGAGTAATCGTTAACAACGTAATTGCCACAAGAAAGGCTTCAAAATTTAAAATATGCATGGGTCTGAGTTCATTTTAGCTTGCGTTCACTGGACATAATATTACTACATTTTATTTATCCCACAGCAAGTATCACAACCAATTGTACTTTCTAGTAAAAAGTCGGTCATAGTAGGTGCGAGGTATTTAATGTATCAAGGGTTAAATAATTGTCATTTTCAATCAACCTGCCCCGCTGAATCACAGATACTTTTAGCGTAAACATCATTGAAAGAGCCACTTACACTAAACTGATAAAAATCCCTGCTAAAGTTGCGCTCATCAAATTAGATAACGAACCAGCAATTATCGCTTTAAACCCCAATCGTGCGAGGTCTTGTCTTCTATTAGGAGCAATTGCACCTAAGCCACCTACCAATATGGCAATAGCAGATAAATTAGCAAATCCGCACAAAGCAAACGTAATTATTGCTTGGGTATGTTCTGATAATGTATCTTTTATTTCGACAAAATTTATATACGCAACAAACTCATTTACAATAATCTTCTGCCCGATAAAACTGCCTGCTTGTAACGCTTCGCCCCACGGAACACCAATAAGAAAAGCGACGGGAGAAAAAACATATCCCAATAATATTTGAATGGTAATGCCTTCAAATCCAAATAATCCAGCTACGCCGGTTACAAATCCATTCAATAAGGCTATTAACCCTAAAAACGCCAGCAACATGCCACCCACATTGACTGCCAGTTTTATACCAACGGTTGCCCCGATAGCCGCTGCGTCTATCACATTTATCGGTTTGTCATCGTCATTTTCTTCGATATCATCAACGGATTCAATTGCCGTACCCTGTTCTGGCATTATTAATTTTGCCATGAATAATCCACCCGGTGCGGCCATAAAGCTTGCTGCAACTAAGTATTTTAAATCGATGCCCAAAGAGGCATAACCCACCAATACTGAGCCTGCAACTGATGCTGTTCCACCAACCATAATTGCAAATAATTGAGATTCACTCATTCGACCAATAAATGGACGAACAACGAGTGGTGCTTCGGTTAATCCAACAAAAATATTAGCTGTCGCCGACATCGCTTCAGGGCGACTTATTTTGAGGAGTTTTTGCAACGCGCCACCTATAACAGCAATCACTTTTTGCATTATCCCTAAGTGGTATAAAACGGCGATAAGAGATGAAAAAAAGATAATGACCGGTAAAACTCTTAAGGCAAAAATAAAACCACCTTGCCCAAATAATTCGGTCATTCTGTCACTTACTAATCCCCCAAACAAAAAATCTATTCCACTTTGACTGCTATCGATAACCCATTGAACGCCATTCGCCATAGTGATTAATACATCTTGCCCAAAGGGTAAATAGAGTACGAATGCGCCAAAACTAGCCTGAATGGCAAATGCTAAGGAGACTGTTCTTATATTTATCGCTCGCCAGTTACTCGATAGTAATATGGCAAAGCAGGTTAGACTTATTATTCCAATTAACCCCATCAATACATTCATAATTTAACTCTTTGTATTTATTATTTATTCTACGACATTAGTGATTTTTAAAGCTGTGATGGTCAGATTTTTCACATTCAATTCAATTTTCCTAATACTAATATTGAAGCTAGGTTACGCCTAAACTCGAGGCCCTGGCTCACCATTGTTCAATAAGCGAATAATATGTAGAATATATTTTCTTTATTCGAATATCTTAACATTTAAGCAAACAAATAATGGAAATCTCGCAATTAACTCGCGTTAATATTAACTTACTGGTAACGCTTCAGGTGCTGTTACAAGAGCGTAATGCCTCATCTTCTGCAATTCGACTCAATTTAAGTCAGTCTACTATCAGTAAAAACTTGTCACAGCTTAGGCATATATTCGCAGACCCTTTATTTCATCGTGTTTCTCACAGTTTAATGCCTACGCCATTAGCGCAAGAGTTAGAGCCAAAGCTTAATGCGGCTATAAATGCGATCAACGAAATATTTTCACCCTCTGCGTTTGACTTAAGAAAATATCAAGGGTGTTTTAAAATTTCGATGCAAGAAAGTGCATTCGAATTCGTATTTTCAAAAATCATGCAACAAATTTTAGATGAAGCCCCAAATATGCGAATCGATACTTGGTTTAAAGACAACATTAGCATTGAACAACTTAATCAGGGGCAGCTAGATTTCGTCATTATTCCCCACGATGTTGGCCAACGTCCAAAATTACACAAACAACTCCGCAGTGAAGAATTATATAGAGACGAGCTGGTTTGTTTAGCGCGAAAATCCAATCCCGTTTTACAGACGAACTGGGATCAACAGACATACTTAAACAGTAAACATATACATGTTAAAGACAACGAACTTGGCATACCTATGTTCGACCAATCATTATCTAAGTTGGGCTTTCAACGGAACGTGGTTATACAGGTTCCTGATTTTAACGCCGCAACAAGTTTATGTTGTCATTCAGACCTTATTTTTACTACTACAACAAGCTGGGCAGAATCCGTTTTAAAATCTAATCAACTGGTTAAACTGAGTATGCCATGTCAATCAGAGCCAGTTGTATATTCTCTTTTTTGGCATCAACGCAGTGAAACCGACCTCGCCCACACGTGGCTGCGCTTGCTGCTGCTGGGCTTGTTTAAGTCTTAATGAGCACATGACTTAAGTGTAAGTCACACCACATAAATATAGTCTTAACGACTAAAACCTCGTAAAGGTAATGTTGTGGTTTGTAACCAGTTCTGTGCTGCGTATTCACACTCACCATCGGTGACATGCAATGTAAAAGCTTGGCGCGACTTGGATGAACGATTTGGCGCGCTATAGTGAGGTAACAAGCCTTGAAAAACAACTAAACTCCCTGCTTTCACTTCAACTGGTTTGCCACACTTTTCAGTTGGCCATGGGGTTTTATCCAAATTAACCATAGTAGTTTGCGTGTCGTTCAAATTAAAACGCTCTCTAAGTGGACCTCGATGACCGGCTGGCTCAACCCACAAACAGCCGTTTTCTAATGTGGCGTCCTCAATTGCAAACCACAAAGTAATCACACTTTGCGGTGTAGTAAAAAAGAAACTGGCATCTTGATGCCAATTAACAATGCCACCAATTTTGGGTTGTTTAAAAATATACATGGATTGACGAATTTGTGGTGTAGTCATGCCAAGATCACACATCATATCGCCCAATAGTTTTTGATGACTAAAGGTGTTGAAAACTGGGTCTAACTCATGCAGCGCATGACCAATTTTATTGATGCATAAAGCACGTTCTTGAACAAGTTCTCCTTGATCATTAAACGCTTCTTCTTCAAAAAAACATCGAATTTTTTCTGCTGAATCAAGGAAATATAAATCATCACTACGGTTATTGTCATTGGTACTAAAAATATGAGCTGGACTGTCTTCAACCCACTGTTCTACAAGTGAATTGGCACGTTGTTTTATCGCATCAATTTCATTCAAAGGAATTATTTCGTCTAACACAATGAAACCTTGATCATCGAAGTGCTTTATTTGTTCAGTTGACAACATTTGCAATTTTCCTAAGTCATAAATTTAAATTCAGCGAGACGTCATTTACTCTCTTTTGATGACTATAACGCGAACGAAAAATTTCTAATATTGAATAATTCGAATATGCAATTGTCCAAATTGGAATAGTTAATCTGACATTGATCAGACCCCCACTGCACTTTTTTGAACTTTGTATAAATGCACCGCATGCCTTCCAATCAACCTGTCTTATGTATTAATTGTCCTGCAGGACAACTTAATGCCAATATCATCGATACCTACCTAGGAATTAAACGGGCAGGACTGCTTTAATTCACACATTATATTTTAGCTGTCAAAGACAACTCAGTATCGACTCTCAACGTGTAATTAAACGACTATATCAGGCAACACAAAATGGGGGGAAAAGTTCAGATAAGCTGGTTTGATAGATAATATTTTAAAAAAATTTCATATAGGCTCTAGGCCCAATGAAAGATAAAAAGTTCGACAATATTCAAGGATCTTAAATATTGTCGAACTAGTAAAGTCACAAATTAAAACTGCATTATTCTGCTTATAAAATTATCGTGAAAGAATCACGTTTAACTCAATTTCACAGCCTGCAGGGTTGCCATCAGACGTGTAGGTGTCGGTCAACAAACTGTTTAAATCAAATGTGGTATTAGACTGTTGTGTAATCTCTGCAAAACTTAGTGTTCTAGAGAAACGTTTAGTACAACCAGAATCAAATTGACTTACCGCACCTGCCGTGCTCACAACTTAACTAGACACCAACTTAACTAGACACCCAAAGTAATAAAGTACTCAATCCCAACGTAATCAACAAGCACAAATTGTTGGGTATCAGCTCACTATTTATGTTTTAAAATGACGAGTTCGACTTTTTTGGAATTAAAGAAGATGAATGCTGTGAAAAGTGTCGCTCAGTTCAAATTGCAGACAGTAGGAATTGACACATTTGGTGTTAGTGACTTTGACTATATATGGAGTTGTAATTTAGGCGGATTGAAGTAAAGCTCTGGCCTTTGCCATCCCTCGTATACGTCGATGGTCTGTGTGCTGTTTGAATTGTTGTAACATGTGCTCACTGCCTGCGGCGGTGCTGAAGTGTTTTTCGAACTCGGTAGTGAGAGTCAACCATTGCTCTGAGTCGAGGCCGAGGCGCGCTAAAATGGGCCTATGATGTTGCTCTATGTAACCCGCTTTATTCTCTCGAATACAGCGCCCTGTGCAATCCACTAATTCACAATAATCAATCAAGCTGTAGGCAATGCCTTTAGGCATGTATTGTCTGTGATTGCCCACAAAATGCATCAGGTTTTTAGGTTGCCCGCCTTTGATGAGGGCCTGAATACGGTTTTGGATACTGGTGTGTTTTGACGTTTCTGGGGTGGTTTCCATTTTGGAGCGAATGGGATTTAAACCAACATAGGCCATGCAAGCTAATACTGCACTTTCATCCCTCTTTGCCGTAAAAGCAGGCTTGAGATTTGAATCGCCCTTCCCACTAAATTTATCGGGAATAAATTAGAACAGTTTTAGCTGGCCCGGAGGGTAAGCGCCATGGATGGCAGCGAATAAAACCTGCCCGTGCAACCATCTTCCTTATTCGCTTCGCGAGCTATGTATTCATTGAGGTTACGCATTAACCAACTGATATCGTACAAACGCTGACGGTAAATCGTCACTGTTTCTTCTAAGCTGATAAGCTCACCTTTACTGAGTGTATCCCCTCTTTGGTACTTTTGACTCAACAACGTGCCTTGGTATAACTGGTGCCAACGCCTTACCACTTCTTCTGTCGACCAGTTTTCAGCCATGTTTTTATCTACACACAGCACAACATGTGTATGATTGCTCATTACAGCATAAGCACATATGTCGATAGAAAACACAGACGATAAAAATAACAAACGCTTCTCTACCCAACCACGCCGATGCTCGTAACTCTGCCCCGTAAATTTATCCTCTCCGCACAAAAATGAACGGCGAACACAGCAAGAAACACAATGGTAATAAGGGGTATCGATTAAACTGATTTGGGTTTTACGTGGCTGAGGCATAACAGACCATCCGTGGTTGTGTGAATACCTTAAAGCTTAGGACATAACCGCTGTTTTACTACTTTATAAAAGTGGGTGTCTTCTTTAATTATGCGAATTCTTAAGACAAAATTAACCAATAATTGCTCGATTATCCCCACTTTCCTCTATTTCAGATCTTGTCCTCGATTATTATGTTTTGCGAATGTTTCAATCAGAAGCAACTGAACCTTAATTAATTTGATTGAATATTCGCGGATCCTCAGGCTTTAAACTTATAAACCTGAGTTCAATTTATTAACTCGGGTTTATGAAATAGTGGACTCTATTCAACCGATATTTTTATCTTTTGTTAATGGCATCTGGAAAAGTAAAGCAAAAAAATGTCGGTGTTAGCCGACATTTTTTTAATGTTTCGAAGTATCCAACGTGAGAGCTGGAACTGCCTCTAATGTGTAATGATCAACTTCATGTCAATTTCACAACCCGCAGGATCATTACTCGCACTTGTGGTTGTTGCGCCTAGTTGTTTAATGTCGTAGGTTAGATATGATTGCGACGTAACTTCGGCATAACTAACAGAACGAGAAAATCGTTTCATACAACCCGATTGAAATTGGCTAACAACATTTGCACTGCCAATTGGACATGAAGTAAGGCTTTCAATATCGTCTACCCGCATTAACACTCCTGACAAATTGATATTCTCTCCTTCGTGGATTACAAATGTTTGCTGACCATAAACCCCAGTATTTTGAGAAAGTTGGCGGTACAACATACGACCTTCACTAGATAAATCAAAATAACGATTACCATCTTCATCTGTTTTTACTACCGCAGGTTTAACAATTGAATCATTCGTTACACTACTTTTGACTAAGCCGCGGATAATATGTCTCGAGGCTGCTAAATCAACCGCGACTGACATAAGATCTTTTGGAGTTAAAAGAACATTGTCAATATCTCTAATATTAGCACCTTCAATGTAATAACGACTATGTGCATCAGACTCAAGTCTATTTACTTGATTAGCTTTAATTACGTCAAAAGACACTGCTTCCCTAAATATTTTCATTTCAGAGCCTTTCATGCTGCCATAATAGGATAATCCGGGCGCGTATTTTTTGTTTGGAGAAATGATATTGTCCATCTCAATTGATCGATTTAGTGAAATAAAACTAGTTTGAGTAGGATCTCTTTCAATACCAACACATGAATAAGAGCCATTACCAAGAGTATGCCTTAAGTTATTTAAAGGAACAGGTACCTTGCCGTTGAGAACAAGATTACCATTTGTATCAAATGAAGGCGTCTGCCACAGCATTAGTAAACGTGCAAAACCATGATGCTCAAAATATTCAATTTCAATAGTTTTCCAACCGGGTTGAGAAACTGTTAATTTAAATTCTCTATTTTGATTAGAATTTAGAGACCATTCATCATTAACGCCCGGCCATTCGACCCCTTCACCACTTACTGTCATTCGAAACCCATCATCAGAATTAATGTGTATGAAATATTCAGCATCTTCAAAAAATACTTTTGGCAGCCAAGTAGCAGGATCATATGTAGGATTGCCATCGGTATCTAGTATGGGAGTAGTACCATCAGATTCAAACAGCTGATCACCAGTTTGAGGATCTAGTATGACATTCCCATCACTATCTAATTTAGTAAATGGCTTTAACCCTTCACCTAAATAGATCTGGCCACTCCATTTAACTTTGAAATCGTTATCCGCTGCCGGAAGTCCACCCCGTTCCCAATTAACATAAGCACTTGCGTTATATCCGCGGTCACCAGGGTTTAGTGGTAGATAATCGTCACAAGTAGTTGCATCAAATTCTGGAGATCCTTCACAATAGCTCACTTCCATAAGCAGCCCACGGGTAAAGTCAGTCGAATCAGGAATCTCACCTGCTGGTACAATAGTCTGGTTAACGAGTTGTTGATGACCTGATGCTAAGGGTCTTACTGTTCCTTCTGGGGTATAAGCAAATTCATCAGAACTGGAAAGGATACGATTTCCTTGCTCTGCTCCATCATTCCCCTCCCCATATAGCCACCACAAAATATTTGTAAGCTCTTCGCAATCTTCCTGAGGATTTAGAGCACATTCTCCCTCACCCATATACCCTAAATAAATGGACTCATAACTTACATGAACTAACGCATCTCTTTGTAAAGGATTAATTAAAGCGCTATCAATTTCACTTTTATCGTCAGTACCATCGCCATCGGTATCAACTTTATTCGCATTGGTAATGTAACCATTGAAATTATTTGCTTCTTCATAATCTGTTAATCCATCTCCGTCTGAATCGGCTTTAGTAGGGTTTGTATAAATAATACCCCAGGGCTCTAACTCTCCGGTAAGTATTACGGTGTAACCGGTTATTACTTCAGCATGATCTGTTAAGCCATCCTCATCAGTATCTTCTAATAGTGGATTAGTACCATACGCATCCGGATTTATTACCAAGTTAAACCCTGTAAAAAACGATTGAATATTTGCATAGTCAAAGACACTGAAGCTATATTCTTCGCTGCCATCAATAGAAGTATGAGTAATGGAGCGAAACTCTTGATAATCATCGATACCATCATTGTCGGTATCGGCGCTGTTTGGATCACTACCAATATCACGCTCTACATAATCTGGTAAACCGTCGAAATCAGAATCTGCTAATACTGAACTTGGACGAACTAATAAGCCTACTGTCGAATTATTGATAGAAACTATCCAACCGCGAGCTTCGAGTGCATCTGACAAACCATCGAAATCACTGTCTCTGAAATTATCTCCATCGTTTTTAGTGGGATCGGCACCAATTGCCACTTCAAAACCATCGGGTATAGCATCATTGTCGCTATCTCTTCGTAATGGGTCGGTAAATACTATACGACCATAGAGTTTTACATCTTTGCCTTCAGGAATAGGTAACCAAGGCTCTACATATTTTGCATCAGTAATACCAATCGGTTGACCTGCCGAATTCCAAACAGCTGGCGCGTAAGGGGCTAATGTTGTGTTTTCTGCTTTATAAACCACCACATTAGTGCCATCGGCTGGATTCGTAGGATAAACAACAGGAATATCAACACTATTTAACTCTCGGTCAGGTCCAGCAGCGATAAACCACTCAGATACCGTTTGATCGTTGCCTACTGGTTGTGTTTCCAAAATACCGTTTAAACCTGCGGTAATAATGATATCGCCTACTTTGGTCCTACTTCCATAGGAAATACGTTGAATATCATCACCTTGTGCAACTGTATTCACTATCCCCCAAGTTTTAGTTGAGGACACACAACTATTTGCAATGGGATCATAACACTCAGTTTCAGCAGTTTCGATAATAGCCATGCCAGCAGCAAAGCCAAACAATTCATCACCATCACTGACTCGATCATCATCGGTATCACTTGAAAGCGGATCGGTTGCAGGCAAATTCACACTGGAGTTTGAATATTCATCATCATTATTGAGACTGGTATCAATAATGCCATTGGGACCAGGTAAAATACCGACTGTAGCAAACATTAGGTTTCGATTAAATCGACTACTTTCAGGGTTAGTAATGTCAACAAATGCATAGACATCATCGCCTTGAGCTTGGGTATCTAACATGCCATTTTTGCCAACTATAATTGCGCTGGCTTTATCCATAGCCACAGTCCGGTCGATACATAAAGCATCACTTCGAGGATCATCATCCTTACAAAATTCTCGCAAATCTTGCTCTTGAATATCCCATAACCCATCATTGTCAGAGTCTGGTGTTGCCGGACTTGAAAACACTCGTTTTAATTGACCATTTCGACTAATTAACCAACCTAATTTGGCTTCAACTAAATCACTAATGCCATCGCGATCACTATCCATAGAATCAGGTAAACCATCTCCATAAACAGCTGGGTCTTTACCTACATTGTCCGCACTAATGAAATATTCAAGTTGCTCGAGTGTTTTCTTCAGGTAACGATTATTAATCACTATAGGCACAAAATCATCGTTATTGTAGTTATCAACAGCACTATCTACCGAACCGAAGAGGAATTCTTCATGGGCAAACAATCCGTCTTTATCTAAGTCTTGCAGAAAAGCTAAACGAATTGACTGACCTGCTTTTAATTCAATTTGGTCAAAATCAACAGAGGTAGGCATGTCACCTTCAACTCTTGCAAACCAATTTGCACCGTAATCACCGTTACGGAATGTTTTGACCCGTACTAATCCTTTAGGACCATCACAACTACAATCAGCAGTAGTCGCTAAACAATATTGCCCAGCTATTTGTGGTAATGACAAAGCAACAGAACAGGTTCGCTGTAGTTCATAACCACTCATAAACTCTTGTTCGTCACCGATGCTTTGTATTGAATCTAGGACACCATTCTTACCAGGGTCAATGACTAAGGTCCTAGGTGCAATACCGCTAGAACCAAATGGAATTAACTGCACATCATCGCCCTGAGCTAAGGTATCTACTTTTTTATTGACCCCGGCAATAATACCGGTACTTACAGAGCTATTGCGCAATAAATCACCTATTGCCGCTTTTGTGGTGAGAATTCCATCGGCACCAGCCGTTATTATATTGCCATTTTCAACGTCATCACCGTCGGCAGTAGTACTAAGATTGCCGTCTGGTCCGGCATCAATATAATCTTCAGATGTATCGTGCTGATTAAGACCGAGCACATTTTCTAGTAAATAGCCTAAAGATAATCCTTTGTTCTTACCTGAACCATCAAATCCACCAAGGTAAGTTTTATTGTTTAAAACGCCATTGGTCGCTACTTGATAATTTTCACTACCAAGTTCACCAAAATCAAAGCTAATTCCTGCTGTACGATCATGTACAGTTTGGCTGCTAAACGCAAAATTACGCTGGTATTCATCGGCAATATCATAATTTACCACTTTGAAAACTAAGCTTTTCGGGTCACGCATTAATGTTTCAATTACAGCTGGGAAAACATCATTATTAGCAAACACAAATGGCCCTTTACTGCCATCAAATGGTCCAATATTGATTTCTAAATCATTGCCAGTAATCAAAGTTGAATCAGCAATTAAAGTAGCGATGGGTAAGTAGCGAGATGGATTTTGTGGATCTACTTGTAATACCGATATCTCTAAATTTTTAACAGTAAATGCTACATCACCTTTATTCTGAACATTAATATTGGCACTAATTCTGGCAGCAGTTAATTCACGCGTTACCTCTTGGCCTTTAGCTTGTTCATTAAACTTAATTAACGAATTCTCTAGTGCACGCTGTGCTTCTCGGGCACTTTGTGTATCAATTTGAGTATTAGTACCGGTATGTGACTCAGTGGTCCCACCTAAACCAACTTCTATAAATAAACGATCAAAAAGTGATGTTAAATAACAGGCCCAACAAGCTACTTCGGCTCCATTTACCGATGACTGATCGGCTTGAGCATCTCTTAAACCAAAACCCACATCCCATGAGAATGAACTAGTGTTTTCTCTAAACGTTAATGTGCTATTGGCAAAAGATGTGTTTTCTGAGCTACTCAGAAAAGCGCTCGTACTGGATTCACTACTAACGTTTTCGCCTTCGCTATTCACATAAGTATAACGTTCATCAATTTGTAGATTAATACCGTCTACTTCGATATCTAATTCTGGCATATCAGCCACTTTTGGATCACGATTTAACGAAATTATTTCTTCGTCGTCAGTAAACTGGTCGCCGTCAGTATCTGCCAGCAATGGCGATGTTAGGAAGAAGTTGTGTTCAAGCCCGTCTGGTAGGGAATCATCATCAGTATCTTGGTCTGCCGGGTCGCTATATATCACGTTCCATTCGATATAGTCGCTGAGACCGTCGGCGTCAGTGTCTGGTGAACGAGGATCTAAACCAAAAGCCCATTCCTCAGAATCAGTTAGACCGTCTTTATCAGTATCATTTGTGGTTGGATCACTCGTTACTTGGCGAGTGAGTTTTTCACCGTTAATAAGATTAATAACAACTGTTGTACCTCGAAGCTCTTCATTATCAGCTAAACCATCGCTATCGCTATCAATTAAACCAGAAACAAAATCACCGCCGTCGATAACCCCGTTGTCATTGGTATCATCCCAGTTATCGACTGAGCCATCTTGGTCGATGTCCGTCAATAGCAAGGCACTACCATTAACAATGACTGTATCACCGCCATCAATTTCGCCATTGTCATCGTTATCAATTAATTGAAAGAAACCGGCACTTAAAAGCAAATTTTGTGCAACTGGGGGAGAGCCCGGGAAAACCGCACTTCGCGGATCGTAGTTAATGTTAAAAGTACCGTCTTGAGTCGCCATTGGATTACCCTGCAGGTCTTTTACATTCACTACTGTTGCACGGTAGGTAACTTCGTTTTGCGAAGTTGTTTGAATATTTACTGACGTATGGGTTGCATCAAACCATGTCACTGCTAGGCTAAAGACGGTGCCAACTTCGCCATTTACATTTTCTTGGGTAAATACATAATTGGCGGGCAACAAAGCACTGTCGCCCATCACCGAACTGAAACTAATGGTGACATCGGTATTACTGGTAGAAATAGCGCCCACCACTTTGGGTAACTTAGTAGGATCAGATACGCTGGTAGCACCCTCGTAAAGGGCATTGATACTATTCGCACTGGACAAAATAATGTTGCCGGTGGTGTCAGTCACACCATCTGTTATCAGAACGTAATAAATGGTGCCATCGACCAAGGTTTCAGTGGTTAAAGTAACCTGTGTATGGCTTGGGTTTAATTCCGCTCCGAGCACCTGAACATTGCCACTGACACAACTGCTATTGACGTCAAATGGTTGACTACAGACTCGATAATACAGCGGATTCGCCGCCCCGGCATTGACCTCTTCGCTAAAGGTTAAGGTAATAGTATTGGTGCTGGTAAAGGTAAGATTCACAAGCTCTGGTGCGGTTTTATCGGCAAGTAGTAGACCAAAGGAATCGGATGATAATGTAGGATCAATACTATTGTGCGGCAAAGGCATTGCTTGATCGGTAACTTGTAAGCTGACTTGTACGTTATGTGGTACCCGTGGTGCTATATTTTCAACCGTCAGCACCACTTGTGTGTCTGACTCAACCAACTGCGCTGAAAGCACCGGTAAGTTACTCAGCGTATTCAAGCTACAGGTGGAAAATTCAGGACAAAAAGTGATGTCATAAAGATTGGGAGTCGCGGCAGTTTCATCAAGTGGCTTACTAAAATACAAACGCACCCTATTACTCGTCTCGGCAATCGATGCAATCAGGTAGGGCCGTTGGGTATCTTTTGCTGCAACGCCGACAAATAAAGAAGGCTCGGGTGGATTCACCATCAATCTTCCCTCTGCACTACGCATGTTACTCGCTATAAGTTGATATTCGATACGCTCTTGTGGGGTGGTGGTCAAAATTACATGCCATTGATCATCCCCAAACACGGCATTAATAATATCTAACGAGGGGTCTTCTACTCGATAATTACTAAAATTTAATGCATCAGGATCCATTCTTTCGGTGAAAGTAACTAACACATGGGTATTATCAGTGGCGATACTACTGGCAATGCGGGGGGCATCCAGTCCACTGCCAATAAAGGTTGCTACCGTTGAAGGTGCAATAAAGTTGCCTGGTGCGGGAGAAGCACGATCTGATACGCCAGCCACTGAAAGATAGTAACTAACGCCACTATCCTGAGGGCCAGTTATAATCGAGACTTGTGTGTTCTGACTGACTAATTGACTTGAAATAACACTCAGTTGGTTAATTTCAGGGCATGCACCGTCGATATCAAAGGCAACAGAGCAGATGGTATAGTGTACCGGATCAGCTGCGTTATCCCAAAGGGGTTCGTTAAATGTCGCAATGACACTGGTATGTGATGTTGAAACAGCACTGAGTAACAATGGGGCGGTAACGTCAGTTGCTGCGATTCCAAAAAAATAACCGCCATTGCGGTCAGGGTGAATAAGCTTGCTACCTGGTTGGGTAATAATATTAGTGATTACCAAGACATATTCTATGTTGTTCATCGGCGTAGTGGTGAGCGTAATTAAGCGAGGGTCTCGGTTATCGACCTCTGCGGTTAACACCTCAATTCGGCCCTCCTCAACATTCGGAATACCGCCATTGGGCGCCAGGATTCGATAGGCTGACACGAGCTCAGCTGAATCTTTATTCATATCTCTGTCCATGGTCACCAGCACCGAGGTATTAGACAGTGCGGTTACATATTGTACAAAGGGTTCTGGACCTGTGCTTCCAATAAAGTTATCTGCTGCGGCAAAGGTAATGGTATTGGCCTCGCCACCGCTGCTTTTAGCGGATGTTGACGACGAAGCTGACATCGCTTTTGCTTGGGTGCTGGGTGTGGATGCATTTAACATTATGGTATATAAAACGGGGTCCTGTGCACCCGTTTCTAGCACTGCTCCCATACCATCGGCATAAAAAGACAAATTTTTAATTGCTAATTTTTGGCCAGTGCCAGACACAATACTGATATCGCTAGCTTTTAGAAGGTCTGAGGTAACAACCTTGTCAAAGGTGAATTCTATAAAATGCTGACTGAGGGATTGTGTGTTGGTCACTTGCGGCGGTGTTTCTGTCACCACTTCTGTGGGTGGTGTGACAACAGGTGGAGCTGTGACAACGGTAGGTGTGGTGACAGTAGCAGGCGTATCACCACCACTCCCTCCACAAGCACTTAGAAACAAAGCTGTAAGTAGAATAGTGCACTGTGCATGCATATTAATCATGAGTAAATCCCTCTAATAACAGTACTAACAAACCAACAGTGAACTGGTTGGTTTGGTGTTTGAGTATTCCTTCACACAACACGAAAAAGTTCTTTATCGCTAACTTAGCGTAGAAAAGGGGTTTTTAGGGAAAGAATATAGGTAATAGAATTACTTTGTTCCAGTTAAACACTGTATTATTTTTAAACAAATAAGTGGTTTAGAGAAATTAACTTCACTTCACTGCTTAGGAATCCATATATTTTCTTGTATTAGAAATATCATTATCAATAAGTTGGTTTAATAGAAAGTTGAGCAAGTAAAAAACATTTTGTGTTTTGAGATAGGGTAACGATTGAGCAAATGCGAACAACGAACTTCGAGCAAAGCAAAGTCGCGTAGTTATCTGCATTTTCTGTAAGCGTCCGCTAAAGCTCACATTCCATAAATTGTATTAACAACAGAGACTATTGGCTTTGATGAATCATTGAGGCCGTTATGAAAAAAAGACGTTCAAAAGCAGACTGGATATCCATTACTCAAAAGCAGCAACAAAGTGGCTTAACGCCACCTTTATTTTGTGAGCGTGAGATACTAAAACTTCAAAGCTTCTATGCAAGACGAAGTGATTTACGTGACAGGTGTGACTCGTCTTAGACATCATCTTTCATCAAAGTCGAAACTACTCCATCTGCTACCCTGTCGTCATCAACACAAGTTCTAACGTGCAGTCACGCAAGGTTGTCGGTGCTAATTCATTGCGATCCATCGTGGTTAGCGCAACAGCTCAAAACGGTTTCGACATGAAAATGTTTGTTGAGCCGTTGGATATTTATTTGCACCGCGACGCCGTGGACTTTCGTAAGTCGATTATCGGTTTGATTGTGGTGGTTGAACAACAACTTGAATTATCACCTTTCTCTCACATTGTTCAGACAAAATTGAATTATTTCTATTGATAAAATTTCCTACAAGATCCCCAGTTTAGTACAATATCAACTCAACTTTCGAGGGCGATATGACAATAAAAATCAAGCGGTTAGAACATCATGGCATTGTTGCCCGCGTTATCGACGACTTAAAGATGGTGTCCTTATTAGATAAGCACTTGCCACAAGATGATAAGCAGGAAATCACCCCTGGCGAGGTGATTAAGCGCATGATAATGAATGGTTTAGGGTTTTCAAATCGCCCTTTGTCGCTTAGCCCTCAGTTTTTACCAACCTTCCCATAGAGCATTTATTTCGCGAAGGTGTTGATGCATCTCACTTTAACCGTCACAAGTTAGGGCTAACACTCGACCAGTGTTATGACTTTGGTTGTGAAAGCTTGTTTTCATTGGTATCGCATCAGGCCTGTTAAATAGAGGCCGTAGACTGCCAGTTCAAATCGCATTATACCACGTGTCATTCGCTAACAGGCGAGTATGCAGATGATGAAGATGAAGGTTGTGATGAGCATGTTATTAGAATAACGCACGGTCACAGCAAAGCGCATCGCCCTGATTTAAAACAAGTTGTTCAAGAAATGATTGTTAGTCAAGATGGTTAAAACAGTGCTAAAGCCTAACTATTTAGTGGCTGACTGTAAGCTTTATAATAAAGATAACGCTGAATTTTTATCGCAACTAACGTTTATTACGCTTATCCCGTCCACTATCAAACTGGAAAAAACACTCATTAGTGAAGCGCTAGCGGTACAACAATGAGCGACAATTGACGACAATTGTCACTACAGAGTCAATGAGGTTGAGCACATTGATATAAAGCAGTGGTGGATAGTGGTGGTGGATAGTGGTGAATTCAAAAGTCGCTGGTGAGCGCGCAACAAAAACAATTTGTAGGCAAACCGACCGAGGCAAGGAGAAGCTTGATAAAGACTTGTTTCATTTACAAGCCCAACGTTTTATTTGTTAAGAAGACGCGCTAAAGGCATTAGCAGCGCTCAGCAAGCGTCAAAAACATCACCAACTGACTGCGCTTGATTGCATTGTGCATAAGGTATATGAAGGAAAAGGCCGCCCTAAAAAAGATGCGTCCGTGAAGCAAATTGTGTGGCAAACGAGTGCTAAAGTTGAGCAGAAATACGAAGCAATTCAACATGCTATCGAACAAAAATCGTGTTTTATGTTAGCCACGAATTTAGACAAGAAAGCCCTTACGCCTGAGGAGAACATGTTTCATTACAAGGCACAGTCTTCGGTGGAAAGAGGATTCTGATTCCTAAAACACCCGTTTTTTTGTTTCATCATTGTCATTAAAAAGCCGAGCCGCATAGACACGTTGTTAATGATTATGACCTTATCTTTACTGGTTTACTCAATCGCACAACGACGTCTGCGAGCGAACATGGAAAAGCCAAGAAGACCATCCCGAACCAAATTAATAGACTCACCGCCACACCCACCTTGCGCTGGGTGTTTTAATGCTTCGAAGGAATTAACTTCGTTCAGACTGAAGAAACTATGATAAAACAGTCTACTTAGATGGATTGGATAAACGAAGGACAAAAATCATTAATTTGATTGGAGGCCATTCGCTGTATTTGTATAATATTCAAAAAAGTAGCGTGGGAGTCTGATCAATGTCAGTTTAATATTGACGTAACCTTGCCATATATTTCATGCTTGAAAATCGTTTTTAATTCATAATATTAAGCTATGGATCTAAGCCTCTCTACCCTCGCAGATTTACTAAACATAAATAGAAACATCTAAAATTGATTGAAGTGTGTATAAGGCTGTGAGTATATTAACTTTCAAAAGAAGGTTAATTTCATAACCAACGTCAGCCAAGGAACCAAAAAAAATGATAAAAACACTAATTTTAAGTGCAGCTAGCGCTTTTTTCCTGCTAAGCGCACCAGCCGCCAAAGCTGGACATCATGAAAAAGGCGAAGAAAAAGACCATATTCATAGCGCTAATGCCTATATTGAAAAAGCCGTAAGTAATAATGTATTACGTTCTGAGCGAGACATGGAGCGCGATCAATATCGTAATCCTGCCGCGACACTCGACTTCTTCGGAGTGCAGCCCAGCATGACGGTGGCCGAGCTTGGTCCATCAAGTGGCTGGTATACCCGCATACTAGGGCCACTTACTGCCGAGAACGGTAAATACATTGCATTGAATAATAGCCCAGCACCTGGCGAGCGCTACGAGCGTGGAATGCAGTGGCGTGAAACTTTTATCGAACATGATAGTGGCATGTTTGGACATAACGCTTCAGCTCGCTTCATTGGACAAACAGTACCATTTGCAGCGCCCAACAGCGTTGACACTGTGCTTATTTTTCGTGGAATGCATGGGCAGATTGGCCGCGGTGATGTTAACGGTTTATTAGCAGAAGTATTAGAAACACTGAAACCGGGCGGAGTGCTTGGCATCGTTCAGCACCGCGAGCGTGAAGACTTCGACACTGATCCTAAAAAAACCATGCGCGGGTATGTGAAGCAAAGTTATATTGTCGACTTGGCTAAAAAAGCAGGCTTTGAATTAGCCGCAATCAGCGAAATCAACGCCAACAAGAAAGACCCTGCGGATTGGGAAAACGGCGTTTGGGCACTTCAGGCTGGTAAGCCTATTGCTGAAAAAGACCAAAAATTCCGTGAAATTGGTGAGTCCGACAGGATGACGCTGAAATTTGTGAAACCGATTAAATAAAGTGGACATCTTTATAGCCTGCTGAATTATGTGGCCACTACTAGATAACTAGAAATGGCCTATTTTTGAAATATATTAGTTTTCAAACTCTGTGGGGCGTTACTTGGTCTCATATTCTACTGAAACATTTACAAAGAGATTCAAAACAATAAAGTACCCAATCACCTCCTGAAAAAAATAACGCCCCGTTAACGGGCTAAATATTGTTGGCTGAAATGTTGAGGAACGAAAATAGCTAATTGTTTTTAGTGCCGCTTGATTGGCTTGTATGGATAATGGCTCATGTAAACCATCCTGTTTCTAATCAGGTTGGGGTAAAGTGAGACCCAGGCTTTAGCAGCAACTAAAGCTTTCTTTTGCAGTAGTTCAATTGATTGATGGCTCCTCAATAGAGAGACCGATAACAAGAATGAACACTGCGAAAGACTCCAAGCACAACACTCGAATAGTCTACTGGGTCTCGATAACTCGGATACCGACCCGCATTATGCAAGCAAGAGTTAGCTTATTATGAATACTAAAATGAATCAAAGCATTAACGTCGGTGTTGATACGAGTAAATTCCAACTCGACATTTACATTCGCCCTCTGGATATTTACTTCACCGTCACCAATGATGAAAATGGTATTAAAGCCCGACATCATGCAGTCTATGAGTGACTTAGTCGCCAGGCGAAATCAACTCCTTGTGATGCAAGCCGTGGAGAAAAATAGAATGCAGATATTGCCCCAACATCTAGTGATGACCATAAAAC